>ERZ772957.10-NODE-10-length-147351-cov-11.127695_pt1 | contig 147351 bp, 144 predicted proteins | sample MGYA00580682_ERZ772957 | MGnify/ENA primary metagenome ERZ772957 (study PRJEB29015, sample SAMEA2737921) | human oral metagenome | biome: human oral; feature: human-associated habitat; material: dental | place: China | collected 2025 ... | reverse complement strand
TTACTTCTTCATTTTATTACTTAGCTGAACGACGTTTCGCAATGAAACCTAAACCAACAACCAAGACACCCGCTGCAATCACGAGAGCTGAACCGATACCACCTGTTTGTGGAATTGTTACCTTGTTGTTGTTTATGGTGTTTAGTTTTTGAGCATTAGAATAACTGTCAGATGAAACAGTAAATTCAATTGCATTTGTCAACAGAGCATAGCCTGTTGGCGCTTTTGTTTCCACTAATTTATAGGTTGTACTGCCTTCAGTATTCTTATTACCAGCCGTCCCATATGGTAAACCTTTAACTTCAAATTCACCATTATTATTCGATTTAATAACCGTTCCGTCATTTTGAGAACTAACCCATTCATTCTTAACCACTTTACCGTTTGAAACTGTTTGTTTCAAATATTTTCCTTCAGTATTAGTAACCTTAAATTCTGCATCCTTTAGAGCAGCCTTTGTTGTTTGATCTTTCTTGACAAATTTAGCACCACCCGTGTGAAGTTCTGGATTTTCATCAGGTTTAACTTCTTTTGTTGAATCTGGATTAGTACCATAAGTCAACTTAACATCATTGGGGTTGGCTGCACCCATAACCGCTTCTTCATTGATGACTGCGTCATAAGTGATGGTAATAACATCTTTTGGATTTAATGTTTTGATGTAATCTTCTTTGAAGGCAATGCTGATTGCTGCTGCTTTGGTACCAACTGCAGACGTGCCATCAGTTGAATAGTTAGAAGGGTCTACAACAGTGTTACCTTTTTTAACAACAAGGTTACCTGTGTAAGTCAAACCTGCTGAGAATTTATCGGTGAATGTTAACTTCTTATAGTCTTTAATACCTTCTGGCATTGTAGAAGTGACCTTGAAGGTCTTAGTTTCACCAATAAGAGCAGTATCATGTTTAGCATCTTCGCTAACGACTTTGTCAATACTTGGTTTGTCAACTGTATTCTTTGGATAAACATAGAGGGCATTATCTCCAGTTGTAAATGTTCCACCTTCAGCTTTATAAACTGGAAGTTCAACAACAACTGGTACAGCCTTTGAGTTAGCAAGTTCTTCTTTTCCAGCAATCGTTGATTTTGTCTTGTCTTCAACGATGATGTACTTACCTTCTTTAAGACCTGTAAATCTAATTTGACCGTTAGCGTCAGTTCTTCCTTCAACGACAGTACCTTCTGCGGCTGCACCGATATGATCTGCTGCAGAATCACTGTATTGGTAAACTTTGAAGAATACTCCTGGAAGGGTATCTTCTGTACCAAAGTAAGTGCCACTGTCTAACTTAGCACCAGTGTAAGAGTCTTTTCCTTCACCTTTAGGGAAGTTCTTCAAACTATCTTCTGACAATTTGACCTTAGTCAAAACAATGTCATAAGTTTGCTCTGTTGTTGCGAATGCTGTTACAGTTCCTAATGATGAGAAAATCATCGCTAGGGCTGCAAGAGCAGTGAATAGAAAATATGAAAGTTTTTTCATATTATTTTCCTCCTAAAAACCTTTCTGTTTTTTGCATATAATATAGAATTACTGCCGTAAATAATGAAATAATACCTAGCACGAGATATGGTAAGATACCCAAACCACCTGTTGATGGATAAACTGGATTGACCTTATTCTTGACGGTTAAGGTATGTGACTTACTAATTTCGGCATCTGAGAAAGTGACTTTCTTTTGATTTGGGTCACTAGTCTCTAGATAGCCTTGTGGAACAACCTCTTCAATGTAGTAGGTGTAGTACTTACCAGTGGTCTTATCCTTAGGTGGGTAGCGTTTTGTAGCTTCCCAGAGATATGGAGCCGCTGCAGTTCGTTCCAACTGAATTGTCTCAACAAGCTCTCCGTTTTGAGTTTGTCCGTCCGTTGTCCGATACAACTTAACCTCTAGTTTCTTAGGTAGCTGGTCATTTGTAATCTGATTGCCGTCCTTGTCATACCAGAGCTTCTGGATCTTGATTGACGGATACCTCGTGTTGGTGATGACAAAGCCATTCCGAGCGTCACCACTATAGTCGACATCATATCCAGACGGAATCACCTTTTCCCTGACCACGTACTTAAAGTCGGTGATTTTTTTGCCACCCACCTTTTTTTGAAGATACTTAGTTGCAAATTCTTCATCCAAATGCGGCCCAAAAGAATCTTTCCAGTGATTGCTGTCAGAGAGCTCTTTTTCTTCTTTAAGCTCTTCTTTTGCAACACCGTCTTCCTTCCAAGTAGCGTAGAGCTGTGCCGTTATTTTAGAATGTGTTGTTTCAGAGTCACGCCACTTTTTCTCAACCGGAATGGTAATCCGCTTGTTGACCCTGTTGGTAACCGCATTGGACTCACCAAAGTTTTGTCCGCCATTATACCTTACATGGAAAGTATTGATAGCAATCTTGCCACCGATATTATTATTCTTATCATAAGCCGGAGCTTTCATATCAAGAAGAGCATGGAGCAAGCTATCTTTAGGAACAACCGTGCCCGTTTTGGAAACAATCTTGATTGCTGTGACATCTTTATAGTTACTTGGGGCCTTTGTCCAATTTGGACTATTCATCTCCGTAGCGGCGTCCATGGTTGGATATTTATCCGTCCGGTAATAAATATCAAACTGACTTGTTACGTCTTTCCCTGCCATTTCCATCTTGACCGGACCAGTCAAAGTATTGGAGAAAGCCGTACTTTCAGTTCCCTTCGTTCTACCGTCACCGACGTGGGGAAGAACATCATAGAACTCAACTTTATTCAAAGATTCATTGATATAATTTTGAATTTGTAGGTCATATTGGAAGTGACCTGAATTAGTCGTTATACCACTGTAATCTGTTTCAATCTCAGCCTTGGTGAAAGACCTGCCATAGTACAAAGCTCCACCTTCAACCAGAGGTTCCGTACTACGGATATATTTGAAACTTTGTCGACTTGATACTGTATTTCCCAAAACTTTTGAAGTTGTTTTTAAGATTTTATCCGTTGTTTCACCATTCATGTTGATATCTTTGTCGTCATCCACAATCTGACCCGAATCTGCTTGAATAGCACTTGGGAACGGTTGCCCATTGTCTTGGTAGAAATAAAGTTCATTATTGTTGTTAAAAGTTGAAGTCTCCGACGTTGATTTAATGATTTCATCATTAATGACAAAATTTTTTAATTTAAAGTTGTAACCCGTACCATTATTTAAGTCTTTTACTAGACCTGATTTTAACCTTATCTTTATGGCTGTACGACCCGTACCATGATAGTTTTCAATGACTGAAAATTTATCAATCATATCCAGATTTGCTAGCCCGATTGCTTCGAGCATATTTTCTGCTTTTGTTGTGTCTACACCTGATGCAATACTAACCCCCTTAGGAAGAAGATCAACAAGCGTTGGATTCTTTAGATAGCGCGCTTTGGAAAGATTTTCCAACCCTAGACTTATTCCAAAGGTCAAAGATTCTCCTACTAAACCTGTTTTACCTGCTTGGTCAGTCGTTTTTGAAAGTTTAATCTTTTCTTGAAACAGTACGAATTGCTTACTCCATTCAGCGGATGTATTAATTGAAACATCTTGATTTTTAAAGTTCGTTACTTTAGCATCAAGGCTTACCACATTTTCAATGTTTTTTTCAGGAGAGTAGCGAACATGATAAGGGTCTTTGAAAGCCATATAGACGAAACCATCAATGTACTTTCCAACTGGTAATTCATATCCGTTAATAAAGTGGATAGTTATTTTAGTGTATTTTGGAGTGACAGCCGGCGCTGCCGATTCTGTCATTTTTCCATTTTGGATCTTTTCGGCAGCGGCATTTAGCTCATTTTGTGCTTCTTCATTAATCTGCTGTCCTGGCTTAAAAGTATCATAATTACCATCGCTCTTATAGGCACGGATTTCTATCTTGTCATTACTGATAGGAACATCCCCTGTTGAACCTCTTTCAAAGAAAGAACTGACACTAGTCAAATAAAGCCTTTTGTCGAATTTACTAGCATCTTCAGTCAGCACAATTTCTTTAAGTGGTTTTGACAGTTTATTTTCTACCTTAACTGTATAGTCTAGTCGCTGTGCATAAAGTCCCAGCACATCATAGTTTACTGTTTCATGTTCTGTTCTTTTTGCAAGAATCCCTGTTCCATCAAAATTGTCCGCAATAAGATTAAAAGTGATGTTGTCACTGGTAGTATATCGCTCATTTGGTGATGGGTTAAAAGGAGTTGCTGTAATCTCTGCCTTATTTGTAAAATCAGGTTTGTCTCCATTATCCTTTTTGTATTGAGCATCTGGGAAAGACAGGTACAATGTAGCCTTGCTGACATCAATATTATGACGGAAATCTGTATCAAATTCACTTTCTGAAAAAGTCTTTGTATAGGTGACTGTCCCATCACCGTTATCTGTCCAATCCGGATTCAGACTCTGATCAAATTTAGCAGTAACCGTTTGACCTTTACTGTTCGTATAAGTCGGCAACTTGTCCTTGATGACGACTTTTTGCATCATCCGCTGCTGACCTGAGTTTGGCTGTACGGTGTAAGTAAAATTGAATGCTACTGGTTCTGCGCCTGTTTCAGAAATCCTAGTTGGATCCCCAGTCTTAGCCGTCCCACCATAGAGAAGTTGACCATCTCGATCGCTAACACCAACCACCTTCCTTAGGTTCATATCTGGATAGGTTGGAGTATACTCTTTATCCGTTGCCGTATCTAGGGTGTTGCCATTTTTGTCCTTTAGCGTAACTTTAGGTTGCAGCTTATAGTCTCGTGGAACCAAACCCTTAGTAAATCTAAAAACATAGGGCATACTGATTTGAGCGGTTGAGGAGATCGCGTTGAAATAGACACGAAAAATAGTTTTGTTGTTTTCCTTAATCAGCTCTGTCTTTTTCACTAGACCTGGATTAGCTATATTCCCACTCTTAGGTTCTCCTATGGCAATATCCTCTATATAAGCGTTAGTTTCTAACACTTTTCCGCCCGGATACAGCGCCGTTGGAATCTCAATATCTAGGTAAGCTCCCTCTAACGGTGTTGAAGAACCTATTGTAGAGCCGTCAATGTTAACATAAGAGGTAATTGCCTCACCTGTTCGATAGGCTGACTGAGAGTTGGGCTCTACTGTTATTTTAGGAGCACCTGATGCTACTGTTGGCGTAGGAGGAGGGCCCGGTGGCAATTCGTCGTCATCTTCTGAGGTAGTCGCAGCTGGAGTTGTTTGACTCGTTGAGCTGCTACTTTCTTGACTAGAACTACTAGGGGTTTCCTGACTCTCGTTGGCAGTGCTTTTCTGAGTTTCACTACTTGTGCTTTCCGAGTCTTCTTTTTTGGCAGTTTCAGCAGGATTACTTACTAGAGCAGAAGACGGGCTAGTCTGTTCTTGTGCGAAGGCAAGAGAAGCACCACTCACTCCTTGTAAAATTGTGTTCATAAGCAGAATCAGAACTAAAAATATACTGCCTTTTTTCTTCATTGCCTCTCCTTTTCTAAATTTATTTCACATTCCGGATGAAATTTAATATATATTAAAACATTTCATAAAACAGCTTTTTATGAAATTTATTTCTGTATGGAAGTCATGCTATTCCCTTCAGGACCTTGATTTAACGAAGCCCAAAAGAAAATCCCAACAAACGAGAGTCCCTCATGGTGTTTGTTAGCTGAAACAAGTTAACGCTTTCTTAGCACTGGACACTTTCAATCATTGGTTGTGTTACATACTTATACAAGTGTGAAATCTTGATAAATATAACTCTAGTCAGATTGTAGCACATTTATTTAATTAAGACAAGTCAAAAATGTTTAATTTCAAAAGGTTTTCTGCCAGCTATGATTAACTTGACTCCAAAATATGGTATAATATGTTTCAAATTAGGAGGCAAATATGAATTTAAGTGAATTGCGGGCAGAGGCTCGTCGTATCCAACGTCAAACCAAAGGTATCTATGCACTCTTTTTAGTACCAATTCTAACGGCGATTATTTCCGTTGTTTACAATTATTCTTCAGATACCTTTTCCAATAATATCTTACAATATGGCATTCAAAAGACGATTGTCCACGGAATCAATCGTTCTCTTTTCCCAATCGCGATTAGTTTTATCGTATCTTTCTTTTTGACGGCTACTTTTTGGACCTTACTGGAAGTCATTCGTGGAAAACGGCAAGAGGTGCATTTTACAGATTCCATTCGGACTTTTGATAGTAAAGTAATTGGTCCTGTTTTCATGACACTTTTGCTCAAACGTGTATTACTATTTCTGTGGAATATTTTCGTCTGGATTGGAAGCGGCATGATGATTCTGGCTAGTTTTAGTGTCATAAAACTCCTCCCCAATTCTCAAACTCTCTCACAAAATACTGCACTTCAAACAACTGTTGGGGCATTGTTACTTTATATTCTCATCGGTTTTATTTTGATGGTAATCGGTATTATTATTGCACTTCCTCAATATTACGCTTATTCGCAAGTAGAATTTATTCTTTGTGATACATTAGAAAACCAGAGCTATGAGAGCGCCTTTAAAATCATCCGTGCAAGTCGCCAAATGATGAAAGGTTATAAAGGAAAGCGATTTGTTCTTGATTTAACCTTTATCGGTTGGTACTTACTAAGCGCCATTACTTTTGGCATTGCTTCCATTTATGTTTATCCCTACGTTTATACAGCTCAGACTCTTTTCTATGAAACTGTGCTAAAGGAACAAGATCAGACTCCAATTTTTTATTAATTTTTCTAACTCTGAAAAATAAAATTAACCTTACAAAGACTTGGACAGTTGTTCAGGTCTTTTAAGTTGCTTTCAATTCACTTTACATAAGTTGCCCTCAGGAAATACCATAAACTCTACACAAAAAAGCCACCAATTGGGTGACTTTATTAGGGAGATTATTATGAAAAAGTTTAGGATTTCTATCAAACAAAGTTAGGAGGTCTTCATTTGATAAATATAGTATAACCAAGTTAGCTTAAATCAACCTTAATTTTTTATAACAAATTGATATTTTTGGAAATTTTTTGAAAAGCATCTTCCAGCGAAACTTGATCTGTAAATATCGCTTCCTCCCAACCCAAGAAATCACATTCTTTCCACCAACGTTTCATATCAGCTGGACTGAAATCTGCTTTCTTGCTCCTTGTTTGATGGTGGCGAACCGCTTCTTCAAAAGTCAAATCATAATAGTAAGACAGAACTTTTGGATAAAAGAGGTCACGCAGTTCTTCTAGCATCTGCCCGTAAATGTCTGTTTCATAAAATCCTTCAACGATAACCAACAAATCTCGCTCATAGCCATAACGGGCAATGGTTGCCGTCAAAGAGATTGACAAATTGTCCGGCCCGACTTTTTCTTTTAGTATGTCACGGCGAACGACATTTTGATAAATGACAAGTGTCCTTCGTCCATAATACTCTTGCAATTTCTTTGCCAGACTCGTTTTTCCTGAACCAGAATTACCTCTGATATCACCAACGTTGGCATTTACCCTTCTAAAATCAGACGGGTATGCTCCTGCTTGATACAGCGGTTCATGACAATATCATCGTGCCCAACTGCACGAAGGATTTGCTCGGCTTCTTCATTTTCCAAGCCCAATTGTGCCCAGAAAATCTTAGCATTCACTTGCAGAAAATCACGCGCCACATCTGGCAAAAACTCACTGCGACGGTAGACATCAACAATATCCACTGAAAACGGAATATCTTTGAGGTTAGCATAGACGGTCTCACCTAAAATCTGACCACCGGCTGCTCGGGGATTGACTGGAACAATCCGATAGCCCCGTTCTTGCATCTCTTTGGATACACGGTGGCTGGTTGCCTCTTCTCGATCTGACAAACCAACAACCGCAATCACCTTGCTATTTTCTAAATAATGCTTGACAATCCCGTCGCTGGGATTTTTGAAATGATAGGTCATAAAATTTTCTCCGTAATCTTTCATGCATCGTGAGCCATACCGTCCCTTTTTGAACCAGAAACACAAATATTTTATAAAGTTGATGTATTTGCCTTGAAAGTTTCTGATCTGAACTGAACACAGCTAAAAAATCAGAATGATATAGCTCTTTGGGGTACTTTTGATTCTACTTCGCTTCATACCAGGTCTTGCCGGCACTTTCGTCCGCTTTCAACGGAACAGAGAGTTCAATAGCAGATTCCATAATCTCTTTAACCAGCGTTTTGATAGCAGTCAATTCATTTGCGGGTACTTCAAGCACAATTTCGTCATGAACTTGCAATAGCATTCTGGTTTTAAAATTCCCATCTGTCAGAGCTTGATCCAGTCGAATCATAGCAATTTTGAGAATATCAGCTGCACTGCCCTGAATAGGCGAATTGATTGCTGTTCGTTCTGCAAATCCTCGGACATTGAAGTTACGAGAATTAATATCTGGAATCTCCCGACGACGGTGGAAGAGAGTTTCTACATAGCCCTTATCTCGAGCCTCTCGTACCACATTTTCCATATAATTCTTAATTCCAGGATAGCGTTCAAAATAAGTATCAATATAAGATTTAGCTTCTTTACGGCTAATCCCCAGATTGTTGGCAAGTCCAAAATCCGAAATCCCATAAACGACACCAAAGTTGACAGCTTTAGCATTCCGACGATCATTTGGTGTCACATCTTCTGGCTTTTCAATACCAAAAACCCGCATAGCTGTCGAAGTATGAATATCAGCTCCATGTCTGAATGCTTCAATTAAATGCTTGTCGCCTGAAATATGCGCCAAAACCCGTAACTCGATTTGCGAATAATCAGAACTAAGTAAAACACTATCCTTCCACTCCGGCACAAAAGCTTTCCGAATTAAGCGTCCTTGCTCCAAACGAATTGGAATATTTTGCAGATTAGGGTCAACACTTGATAGGCGTCCTGTCTGAGTCAAATCTTGAAGATAGCGAGTGTGAATCTTTCCGTCTGCTAGAATCCAGTCCTGTAGTCCCGTGACATAGGTTGATTGAATCTTAGCAATTTGCCGATAGTCCAGAATTTTTTCCACAATTGGCGCGATTGGTGCCAAGCGTTCTAAGACATCCACGGCTGTAGAATAGCCCGTTTTGGTTTTCTTCGTGAAAGATGTTGGCAGACCTAATTTTTCAAAGAGAATGCCCCCCAACTGTTTAGGCGAATTGATATTAAACTCTTCCCCTGCTAAGTCATAAATTTCCTGAGTTAGTCGAGCTAAAACTTCCTCATTTTCAGTCTGCATCGTTTGCAATGTTTCGCGCTCTACCTTGATACCAGCAATTTCCATCTTAGCAAGGACAAAAGCTAGCGGCTGCTCCATTTCGTACAGGAGATTAAGTTGATCGTGCTGACGTAGCAAGTCCGTCATAGGTTGTTCTGTTTCAACAAGAACTGTGACTTTTTTGGCTAGATGACTCAATAAAATAGCTTTTTCAGGCAACGCCCGCTTAGCGCCTTTCCCATAAACCGCCTCATCTTCGGCGAGTTTGGTCTTGCCATAAAGACCAGCAATTGTTACGATTTCATTGTTATCAACGGTTGAAAGAAGGTACTTAGCTAAACGGCTGTCAAACGATGGTTGCGAAAGCTCAATACCTAAGCGACTGAGTAAGACCTTGGAGCGTTTAAAATCATAAACCTTGAGGGCTGTGTTTCCCAGAAATTCTTTGAAAGCTGGTTGCTGCAAAAGGTTGATGTCCTGACTGGCATAAATCTGCTGTGCATTTCCCCACGCAAAGCCCACCATCTCGTCTATGTGGTAATTGTCCCCCAACATTTCAAAGTAGAAAAAATCATCTTTACTGAGCATTTCTGGACGGACTTCCGTCACTTCCTCAAAAGCAATGTCAGCCGCCTCTTCTGGCTCTACTTCCGCTTCCAGCGCTTGCTTAAATTGCTTAAAGCCCATTTCATCATAGAATCTGCTTAATTGTTTGATATTCGGACCTTGATAGAGGATATCTTCCAAATCGATTTCGATGGGAGCTTGGGTATCAATGGTAACAAGTGTTCTAGACAAGAAAGCTATCTCTTTATCATTGATAAGATTTTCCTTCATCTTAGACTGCTTCATTTGGTCAATGTTGTCATAAATGCCTTCCAGAGAGCCATATTCCAAGAGGAGCTTGAGTCCCGTTTTCTCACCGATTTTCGTCACACCAGGGATATTGTCCGAAGAATCACCCATAAGAGCTTTAAGGTCAATAAATTGCGTGGGTGTAATTCCCATTTTTTCCATTAGATAGGCTGGTGTAAATTCCTCAAATTCTGCCACACCTTTTTTAGAAATTTCCACAATAGTATTATCATCGACCAGCTGGATCAAGTCCTTGTCTCCGCTCACGATTGTCACATCGTAGGGAACAGCTGTGTTTTCAGCCATTTTATCCAAAGTACCGATAATGTCATCTGCCTCATACTGATCCAAATCATAATAGCGAATACCCAACTTATCTAGCATTTCTCGGATAAAAGGAAGCTGCTCACGAAATTCCTCCGGCGTTTTAGCCCGACCACCCTTGTAATCAACATACATCTCTGTCCGAAAGGTGGTCTTCCCCGCATCAAATGCCACCAAGATATGAGTTGGCTGCACCCGCTCCATTAAATGATTGAGCATAAGGTGAAAGCCATAAATAGCATTGGTATGAAGTCCGGACGGACTCTTGAATCGATCAATTTGATTGTAAAGTGCGAAAAAAGCACGATAAGCTACAGAAGAGCCATCAATTAACAGTAATTTATTCTTATTTTCCATATTATTTATTATACCATGAAACCAAAGAAATTTTCTGATTAAGGATAATGACCGCACGCAAAAGACTTAAGAAAAATTTCTTAATCCCTTATGTATTTTGATACAACAATTTCTCCAAATGTTTCACCGCATCTGCAAATTGATCCACTACATACGTAGCTGCTTCTTGGACAGCCTTCGGAGCATGTGCCATACAGTAGGAAAGATCGGATTTTTCAAAGACTGCAAACTAACTAATAAAAATAAAGAATGAGATAAACCGGAAATGTTCATTTTTCTAGTCTATCTCACTTTCATTTTATAAATCTAATACAAGCGAAAAACTGCTACCTTGTCCATACTCACTTTGCACGAAAATATCACCACCCAATTGGCGTGCCAATTCACGTGCAATATAGAGCCCTAGACCGTGCCCGCCAGTTTTCATATTGCGAGAAGATTCTACCCGATAAAGTCGTTTAAATATTTTCTCGAAATCCTCTGACTTAATGCCCTGACCTTCATCTGCCACCGTTAAAGTCAAGCGCTTATTGTCAACCGCCGCATCAATAGTAAGCTTAGTGCCTGCCTCCGAATACTTAAAGGCATTGCTGACAAGATTGAGAATAATCCGCGAGAGTTTATCATAGTTGCTGATAATTTTTGCTGATTCTGGCTGCACTGAAATCTGAATATCTCGGTCTTCTTTATCAATCACCAATTGGAACTCCGACATAATATCAATCAAGAGCTTATCAAGGAAAATCTCTTCTTTTTCAAGCGGTACATCTGGCTGATTCATTGTATTCAGGGTAATGAAACTCAATTCTTCCACTAGTTTATTCAAGCGATCAGTCTGGCGACTGATAGTTTTTAGATAATGTCGCTGCTCATCTGCCGCAATCACACCGTCTAGCATTCCTTCAACAGTTGCTTGAATAGATGTCAAAGGCGTTTTAATATCATGTGAAAGCTGAGCAATCATCAAACCCTTTTCCTTCTCACTTTCTTCCAACGAAGTAAAGGTACTTTGCAAGTTTCTTGACATATTATTAAAGGCATCTGCCAGCTCTTTAAATTCAGTTGGATTTTTAATTGTATTGACCGTTTCAAACTTCTTATCTGAAATACCTTTGATGAGCTGTTTTAATTTATCCAAAGAGAGGAAAACGCGGCTCAACAGCAAAAGGCTAACCAATGCCCCTGTAATACTAGCCAGAATGCTAATACCAATAATAAAATAAATATCACTTTTTGAAATCAGCATGGTGTTGACAGACCAGATGATTGCAACAACCGTGATCGTTGTGGAAATGAGGTATCCCACAATAATAAAGTGCTTTAATTTCATCTTACACCTCTATCTTATAGCCCAGCCCCCAAACAGTCTTAATCGTGGGTGTTTTTTCTGTACTGTATTTTGCTAAATCTTGCCGCAAGGCATGAACGTGAACATTCAACGTATTTGTATCATCTACAAAATCTTCTTGCCAGACTTTCTCATACAATTCTGTCTTAGAAAAGACCCGCTGAGGATTGCTGGCCAAAATCCATAGCAACTCAAAAGATTTAATGGTCATCATCAACGATTGTCCGTGCACTGTCACTTCGCGCGTTGCATGATTTATCTCTAAATCCCCTAGTTGGAGTTTTTCATCTGCTCCCACACTGCGGTGAATGCGCCGCAAGATATTATGCACCCGCAACACCAACTCCCGCGGACTAAAAGGCTTGGTAATAAAATCATCCGCACCCATACTGAGAGAATAAATCTTATCTGGCTCAGATGTTTTAGCCGTGATAAAAAGGAAAGGTTGCTCCGGAGCAAGATATTGTACTTCCCCAATCAAATCATACCCGTCCATGTTGGGCATCATAATGTCGGTGACAATCAAATCAATCGGATATTTCTTAAAAAGCTCCAAAGCTTCCTGCCCATCATGCGCCACATTGACTTCATAACCTGCCTGTGTTAAATAACGCTTGTTAATCTCGGTAATCTCTACTTCATCATCTACTAACAAAATTCTCTTCGTCATTTTCTTACCTCTATTGTGAAAAATAGTGTTATACCACGAAAAAGTATAACACTATTTCTATACTTGATTCAAGCGTTATTGCTCACAAATGCGAAAATTACTTCTTTTCTCTGCGTTTCATGCCAACAAGTGCTAAAATAGCTGCTGCACTTAATCCAAGAAGTCCTAGGACTGTCAAGCCAAGAGAGGATTTTTGACCTGTATTAGGAAGCGATTTTTTGCTTGCTGTAGCTTGTCCACCTTTTGAAGATGTCGCAGAAGGTGTTCCACCTTTATTTGAATGCTTGCTTCCGTCATAATCTGCTTTTTTACCTTGGTTTTGTGCCTGATCATTTTGACCTTGTTGAGATTGTCCTTTAGAGTCCGCTTTCTTTTCACCTTTTAGGTTAATCGTCACAGATTTCGTCGCAATGACATTCTTCAAGTCCGCTTTGCCATCTTTGGTTGCTCCATACACTGTAACAGTTGCTTTATACAAATGTGTTCCATTGGCTTTTAACTGTTCTAACAGAGCTTTGTCTTGTTTACCTGCAGCATTACCGTCCAATGAAACTTGGTAGAAATATTGGCCTTTGCCTAAGCCCGCTAGTGGCAATAGACCTGGATGCTTAGCTGAACCATTATCTGACCAGGGTGCTCCGTTTGATGATTTGAGCAGAAGACGAGTCAACATGCCATCACCACCAAAGAGTTCATACGGAATCACTTGATTGACACCGGCTGTAAATGGTCCAGGAAAGACTGCATTTTTCAAGTAGCTTGCTGGAACATCAATTTTATCTTTGATGTTGTCTACTACGGATTTTTTCACTTGGTCAGCAGTCGTCGTACCGTTCAAGTTCAATTTCACTTGACGTGTTGCGATAACATTGTTCAAGTCTGCCTTACCATCCTTAGTTGCACCGTAAACTGTGACGGTTGCGGTATAACTGTGTGTGCCGTTCGCTTTCAGTTGATCCAAGAGAACTTTGCCTTGTTTGCCGGCCGCATTACCATTGAGTGACACTTGATAGAAATATTTACCTTTTGGAATGTTGGCAAAGGGTAGTAAGCCAGCGTGTTTTGCCGTGCCGTTATCTGACCACGGTGCACCGTCTGAGGATTTCAACAAGAGACGTGTTAACATCCCATCACCACCGAAGAGTTCATACGGAATGACTTCATTCACCCCTGCTGTAAAGGGACCGGGGTGGTTAGCGTTTTGTAAGAAGGAAGCTGGTACATCTGTACTACCTTTGATGTTATCCGCTACAGATTGCTTAGCTTGAGCAAGAGTTGAATCTTCTTGCGCTTTTGGAGCTACTTCTTTTACAACCGTTTCTGTCGCCTTTTGGATTTTTTTCGTAGCTTCTGCAACGGATTTGCCTACTTTATTTTCTTTTGTAACTTCTTGTTTTTCTTGCACCTTTTTATCTGGTGTTTGAGTTGTTTTGCCAGACAAATCTTGTGAGGGCTTCGTTTTACTTGGTATTTCTTTCTTTTCAGCTGACGAGCTTTCTGTTTGCCCTACTTTCGAATCAAGTATGGATTTACCAGAGTCTGTCGGACTGTTTGATGGAGTTGTCGTGACCACCTTGTTTTGCGTACCAACTTGAGCATTTACCGGATTACTAATAAGAATAAAGAATCCACTTGCCACAACTACGGAAGCAACACCTACACTTAACCGACGGATTGACCATCTTGTATATCTTTGATTGTCTGGACGATGATTTTTGTCAACCATATTATTTTCTCCTTTGATTTATTTTTAATGGTTGATTAAAGTTTACCAAGCTCTTATTAACTATCCGTAAGACAAAGTTAAAGTTTTTCTTAAATAAGCATTATTTCTTGCTTATTTATGGAATTTTCACATGTTGTGATATACTAGATTACATGAACAACACCTATTATTTTGTCCGTCACGCACACTCAACCTATACACCTAACGAATGGACTCGCCCTTTGTCACAAAAGGGACTCGCTTCCCTCTCACAATTAAAAATATTAGAGAATAAGCCAATCTCTGCTATTTATTCTAGTCCTTACCAACGAGCAATTGAAACGATTGAGCCTTTGGCACTAACTTTTGGACTTCCGATTCAACTGGATAAGCGATTGATTGAACGAAAGCTAAGCAGTCAGCCGGTTTCCGACCAAACATTTGAAACTACACTCAAGCAACTTTGGCAAAATCCTGACAGTTCTCTTCCGAGCGGCGAATCAAATCTCATAGCTCAAAACCGAGCTCTATCATTTCTACAAGAATTAGAAGAAAATCACCAAGATGAACACATCATCATCAGTTCTCACGGCAATCTGATTTGTATCCTGCTCAGCTATTTTGATATTAAAAGATGAAAAAGTATACTTGCAGTAAGATTCAAATCAACTTTATCTATCAGTCACAAATGATTTTTTCACTAGTGAGACTCCTAAACTATTCCTATTTAGTTTAGGAATTTTTATTTGACAAATGATTTTCCAAATCACCTCAAGCTCTTATACAGTTTCTTTCGCGTTCGTTTCTTCCATGAAAATGGTTCTTGCTCTCCTTTGGGCCGCTCTTGATTCTCAAAACCGCTCCCCTCCAAACTCGTAACTGAATTTTTGGATAAGTTCCGAATGTAATCCTTGGTTCCGTCTCGAATAAACTCTTGCGGTGACTCACCATTTAATCGTAATAAGTTCGTATGAGGTTGCCAGATAAAGTAATAAAAATCCCCTGTCTCCACCGACCGATAACATAAATAATGAACTCCTTGCTTAACCACCCAACTATCTACCAAATACAACAATCGTTGCCGATACAACATTTTCCTTCCTTTAAATATCTTCAAAGATGACGTTGAATAATAAATTGTTTCATGTTCTGTTTTCCGGATGAGAAGATAACTCCCTATCGGAAAAATATAGAGAAAGAAAATCAACTAAAATTCTCATCGTTTTGAACATCAAATTATGAGACTGCTCTTACCGTTTAAATAACCCATACAACTTGCAACTCTGAGTTTCGGAGGAATACTCACTAACATGTAAATATGATCCGAACCTACATTCGCTTCATGAATCGTCACTCCCTTACGCTCACACAAATCACAAATAATCTTGCCGATACTGGACTTGTATCTGCCATATATAATTTAGCGACTATATTTGGGTGCGAAAACGATATGATAACTACAATTCCAACGATTATGTGATAAACTTTCATTATCCTCTCTCATGAGGTACCTCCTTTATGATCTGATGGGGTGGTGGGGAAACCACTTCTATACTTATCATTTGGGGAGGGATTTTTATTACCTCGCTGGAAGCTCCACGGAACCACTAGCATAGCTAGTGGTTTTCGCAAGACAAAAAGAGAGAATCAGATTGATTCTCTCTAAGGTTTCATTATAATCCACTCATTACAATTGACAAAGTACCAATACTACTAAGGGAATGCTTATGATAATGCAAAAAAAGTAAATCTTATTTAATATTATTAAGATCTTTTAAGATGGTTAGGAATCCATTTACCGTCGGCGCCTACATAGTATTTTCCATTGTCTACCCAAGCGTTTCTAGCCATTTTACCATCTTGACCCACCCAATAGGTATTGTCAATCCATTGGTTTTTCGCTAGAGTGCCATCTGCTTTGTAGTAGAACCAATCACCTTTGGCATCCTTATGCCAACCAGGTTTATGAGCGTCTTTCACCCATTTACCGTCAGCTCCTACATAGTATTTTCCGTTGTCAACCCAAGCGTTTCTAGCCATTTTACCATCTTGACCCACCCAATAGGTATTGTTAATCCATTGGTTTTTCGCTAGAGTGCCATCTGCTTTGTAATAGAACCAATCACCTTTAGCATCCCGTTCCCAACTATTCTTTTTCCCTTGAATATTGAAAACGAGTTTGACAATAGTATTTTCGGTAACTTTATTTTTTTTAGATAATCTTAGAGTAATTGGAACAGTGTAGTTTCCTATTTTTTTAGGAGAACCGGCTATTTGTGAACCACCACCATTTGTCGTAACTTTTACTGTTAAGCCTTCTGGTAGCTGTTTTCGAACTTGCTCCCAGTCTATTTGAACATCTTTTCCATACCCTAAATAGATTGAAAAGTCTTTCCCGCGCTTAAGATTGAAAGTTTTTTGTTGATTTTCTTTTAGAACTGAAGTTGGTTCCACAAGATTGCTATCCTTGGTTAAGAGAACGGGTTTTTTATTAAGATAGGTATCATAAATAGCATCGTCTGGAGAGACTATAGTTTTGCCACTTACTTCTTTCCCTGTTTTATCTGTATAATAATAGTGAGGGGATGTTGTAGGGGTGGTATAACTCACTTCTTGATATTTTGTACCGTCCTTATTTGTTTTTATTTCAATTTTATAAGGGGTACGCTCATTATCACCAATATTTAAACCACCTAGGTCAGCAAGAAAAAAGTGGAAATCTTTAGTTTCTTCATTATATCCATAAGTTCGTATCAATTTTTTGGATAAGATATCACCTTTCATATTTTTTAAAATTTCAGTGATATAATTTTGCCCTAATTGTCCTTTGAATGTTGTTCTATAAGTAAATAAAGGCTTTCCAGACTTAACTTCATCTTCTGTTTTCCAAACTTTGATAGTGATATCTTTGTTTATGTTGTTTTGTTTATGTTGCAACAACTTTGAAGTGTTTGAAGATGTGATTGCTGATACAGGAGTTGCAGACATTAAAAATGCTAAGCCGACTCCACCAATGATAAGTGTAGCTTTTTTCATTTTAGACATAGTAACATTTCCTTTGAATTTATAATATAATTTATTATATCATGTGTTTCAATTTGTTTTTTGCATTTTTTGTAAGTTATATGTAAAAATTATATTTAGCTAAGACGAGAATTTTTAATCAAATCTATAGTTGTTTGGTAATGAGGATACTTTTCGATGATGACTATTATTTTAAGGCTGATTCTTACAATCACAAGCGAATCAAAACAAAATTAAAAGGATTGAGTCCTGTTCAATACAAAACTAAATCCTTTCAACAATTATTTTGGAGTCAGCACACAGTTTTCTGCTTCTTTTTCTGTAAGAATTCGTTACTTATCACTTTGATATTGGGAGTATCCTAATACATTATGTAGATGTTGCAAATCTTCTAGGCTGTCGATTTCGAAAATGCTGTTATGAGAAATGGATTGGATTTTAACGTTTAGGTTAGGGAGCTGCTCTAGAACGATATTATCCCAATAAATATCTGCATAATTTCCTAACTCAAATTTTTTTTCAATTGCTTCTTGTAATAAAGCACCATCTGTAGAATTCCAATAAGAAACTCCGCACATAATAGGTCCTTCTCCATCTTCAATAGTGATATCTGTCACAAAAGAATCACTATTGGTGTGAAGAACCCATTCTTGCTTAAAATTTGTTTTATAAGCAGAAAAATAAGTAGAAGTTTCTAGATTGTTTGACAAAAAATTATCAACTAAATAATTATCGGCATCAATAACATAAGTATTTGATAGATACTGTTTGACTAAATACATTGTATAAAAATTATTATAAATAGCATATTTGTCATTATGTACTAAAGTTACTTGATATTTATCTTTTAAAAATTCAAATTTTTCGGCTAAGTGACCTGTAACAATAATAATTTCATCTATGCCTTTTTCTCGTAAGAAATGGATTTGTCGTTCAATCAAGGTTTCGTCTCCTATCTTGATTAAAGATTTGGGAGTCATTAGAGTAATTGGTCGGAGACGAGTTCCCATGCCAGCAGCTAAAATAATAGCTCTCATAATAACCTACTTTCTGATTTATATAATGTTATGGTTCACTCTTTTGAGATGAAAAGAGTACCGATGATAATCATGATACTACATAAAATCAATTTTAAGTCAAAATGTCCACCAATTAGGAAAATACTAAAAATAATAGCCCAGATGGAATAGGTGACATTCATTCCGGTTGCTTTGACAGGTCCGATTGTATCAATAGCTTGATAGTAGAAAAGGTAGGATGTAGTACCGATAAGCGCTAAAGCGATGATAGGAAAAGTAATAGGACGACTTAATACGCTGTAAAAATTAAACAAAGCATGTCCTTCAAAAACGATAAAGAAAAAGTAAACGATACTGGATATCCACTGACGTATGAATAATGCTTCTTTTGGAGAAATATCATCTTTCATACCATAAGCACATATAACACTTTCAGATGCCCAACCGCCAGCACAAATACAGGCCGCGATGAATCCCCACACTGCTTGTTCATTTAAAGAGTTGAGCTGAGAATATCCTAATATACTGATAGCTAATACAGATAGAAATAGTCCAATCCATCCTTTTTTTGTTAAATAATCCTTTAAAAATAGAGCTCCTAAAACGGCAGCTACAACTGGATATAGAGCGGAGATACTTGCAGTATATCCAGCTCCAATTGTATCAATGGCATATAAATAAGCACGCATGCCAATAGGACCGCCAAATAAAGCAGCAAACATTACAAATAAAGCACTTTTGAGTTTGAATTTTGAAATAGTCGTTCGTAGTTCACCTTTTATGCCCTGCAAAATTGTTAAATATAAAGCAGAAAATAGATCATGGAAAAAAGCTAGAAGTAACGATGCAGCCACTAAACGTTTGTCAACCAATGAAAATGGAACGGCGAGTAACACCCATCCATTAAAGGCTGTATCTGCTCCCCATAGTAGTCCCGATAATAAACCACTGAAAATTCCTTTACGATAAGAGTTCATGATAATCCTCTCTTTTTTCTTGATACAAGGTCATATTTTTCCAAGCGCGCTCCAGACGGTCTTTTCCATAACTACCAAAGTTATCACCTCTACTTTCTTTAAAAATTGTCCAAGCTGACCAGACAAAATCAGAACAAATTTTATAAGCAAGAACTTTTAATTCAATCAGTGGAGGAAGTTCTTTGGTTTGATAGTAAGTTTCTAGTAGCTGTTGCTCCTGAGCATTTGTAAAATTACATTCAATACTATGGTTCGCTAAGTCCCATACAGGGTCATTCATTCCAGAGTATTCCCAGTCAATTAAAAAAGTTTTTCCTTGATTATCTTTAACAAAATTTTCTGGTACAGTATCAATATGGCATGGTTTTTTTTCAATTCCCATTTTTAATAAATCTTTTTCCAAGGATAAAACGAGAGGTCGTAAGACCTGGTATCCTTCATAATAAGTGGCAGCCATTTCATCTGCTAAATGCTCATATTTTTCAATTTCTCTAAATACATTAAATTCATTACTGAACTCTAAACCAGAATGATGTAGTTTTCTCAGTAAATTAGTTGTTAATTTCATATTTTTAGGATAAGCCGCTGTTACTGGATTCAGTGTTTCTGCACCTGTGATAAATTGACTAATTTTAGTTCCTGTTTCAGCATCAAAATAAGTTGTCTCGACATCAAGTCCCAAAATTTGAGCAATGATGCTGTTTTCTTTTTCAGCTGTACGATCAATAAAGCGCTCAGTCCCATTTCCAGCAATTCGGACGATAAAGGATTGTCCATTTAGAATGACCTTATAATTTTTATTGGTCATGCCACCGGCACTTTCTAATAAATCAATATCTTTATCTGTAACATCTAGTTTATCTTTTATGAACGTGCGAACAGTATCAATTTCTAATCGTTTTTCTTTTTGAAGAATGCGTGGGTAAATGATTTGTGTGACAGATTTTATCTGTGATTGATCGTCAATTTCTCCCCAGATAAAATCATCTACGCGGACATATCCTAAACGATAATCTCTAGCAACATCCATCATGATATACTCATAATTAACAAGAGGATTTTCATTTTTTGAAAAAATAGTTAACATTTTTTCAAAAAAAGGAAAAGAGAATTTAGACATTCCAATCATCTCTCCATCAATATGATTAAATTGATGGATATCTTTGCTTATCTTAGAAATTTGTTCTCCTTGAATTTCAACCATAGCTTCATCATAATTTTCTCGGACACTAGTAATTAAAATACTGCTAGTATCGTTAGAATGAAGAAGTCGTGTCAAGCCACGTTCTTCAAATACTAGATCTCCTTCAATCAGTAAAAAATCATCATTTATAAAGGATTTTGCTTTTGCTAAAGAGGCCATTGTTCCGGTCGTTTTAAATTGTTGATTAACAACTATGTGTATCTGAGGATATTTTTTTTCAATCGGCCTTAACATTTCTTTAGCGAAACCTACAACTAATACTATAGTGGTAATACCTGATGAAATCAACAATTGAATACATCTGTCTAAAATAGTTTCATTATCTAGAGGTAGTAATCCAACAGGAATATTAATTTCTTGTGCTTGTCCAGCTAATAGGATGACAGCATTCGTGATAACTTTTTTATCATTGCTCAATGAAATTTTTTTTTGCTGTTCTTCTCTTAAGAAACGTTCCAATAGCTGTAAGCCAGCTTCAGTCAAATGATAAATATTCTTTTTTCTCTTTTCGATTAACAAGTAGTTTTCTTCTTCTAATAATTTAAGGATATTGTTAATTTTTCCTAGAGAAATATTAGTTTTATCTGATATTTCTCGTTGAGACAAGTATCTATTTTGATTAAGTTCGTATAAAACAGTAAACAAGTCATTCATGGCGCACCTCCTTCGTTCATTTTTTGAACAATATGATTGTACTCTAATTTTTTACGCTTGTCAATAACTTGAAAATCTAAATAATCAAAAATCCTAAAGTGATGTTGACCAGCAAACTATTTTTTTTCTTATAAATAATGTATAATTATAATTGATTAAGCAAATGGAGAGGATACTTATATGAAAATAGCAGTAGCAGGTACAGGTTATGTTGGTTTATCTATCGCAGTTTTGTTAGCTCAGCATCATCAAGTAGTAGCAGTGGATATCATTCCTAAGAAGGTTGAATTGATCAATCAGAAACAGTCACCTATCCAAGATGATTATATAGAGAAATATCTGGCAGAAAAAGAATTGAACCTTTTGGCTACATTAAATGCAGAAAAAGCTTATCAGAATGCAGACTTTGTGGTCATTGCAGCTCCGACGAATTATGATCCAAAAAAGAATTTTTTTGATACATCTGCTGTAGAGTCTGTCATTAAAACAGTGCTAAAATACAACCCTGAGGCCATCATGGTGATTAAAAGTACCGTTCCTGTGGGCTATACCGAGTCAGCAAGGAAAAAATTTCAGACTGAAAACATCTTATTTAGTCCTGAATTTTTGCGTGAGTCAAAGGCACTTTATGATAACTTGTACCCAAGTCGAATTATTTTAGGAACAGATAAAAGCAATGAGCGTTTGATAAGTGCTGCTAAAACTTTTGCGGTCTTGCTTCAGGAAGGCGCTTTAAAGAAGGATATTGAGACATTGTATATGGGCTTTACAGAAGCTGAAGCGGTAAAGCTTTTTGCGAATACTTATCTTGCTCTGCGTGTATCTTATTTCAATGAGTTAGATACCTATTCTGAGATGAAGAATTTGGACACTCAAGCGATTATTAAGGGGGTGAGTTTAGACCCTCGTATTGGTGACCATTACAACAATCCTTCTTTTGGCTATGGTGGTTATTGCCTTCCGAAAGATACCAAGCAACTTCTTGCAAACTATTCTGACGTTCCTCAGGATATGATGACAGCGATTGTACAAAGCAATCGTACAAGAAAAGATTATATTGCAGATCGAATTTTAGAGCTTGCAGGAGCTTATGTTGGTAATGAATCCTATGAGCCAGCTAAGGAACGAGAGATTACGGTAGGTGTTTACCGTTTGACAATGAAAAGCGACTCAGATAATTTTAGACAATCCTCTATTCAGGGGGTTATGAAACGTTTAAAAGCTAAAGGAGTTACAATTATTATTTATGAACCGACGCTTGAGGATGGTGTTACTTTCTTTGGCAGTCAGATAGTCAATGATTTTAAAAGATTTAAAGACCTTAGTCAAGTGATTATTGCCAATCGTTTTGATGAAACCTTAGAAGATGTAAAAGAAAAAGTTTACACCAGAGATATCTTTAAGAGAGATTGATTAAATTTATAAAGCTCTGTAATTACTGTAGTGGATAGATCCATGAGGAGTTATGGAGCTTTTTGAGTGTATAAAAAAAGCCCTATATGACTTATAATGAAAAGTGCCTAAACCATCATTAAAAGGATTCATATAGAACAACTTAAGAATACCACAGAATTATCATTGTGAAAATCTTTGACAAGAATTCTATTGAATATCGTGCTATAAAAAATCACTGGAAATTCCCGCAAAAGAATAAGTGGAAGTTCATGATCACTCTTTTATTCACACACAGTGAAACAGCCTCTAAATTCTTAGAAAGCTGATTCAAAGAATTCCCCAATGCTCAATGAACTTCGTTATCATTACGAAACCTAATAATAACTCCTTTTTCATTTTCAAGAAAGGACCGAACAAAAACTTTGATGGAGTAGTAAGTTACTTATTATCTTCTATTTAACTTACTATTCTTATCTACTTAAAAACTGTTCTAAATAACCGATTTTAAATTTACTCTATTAACGAACGCTTGCTTTTGAATTGAGTACTTTTAGTTCCACAGGATTAACCACTGTACTGCCCGCTGGAACATCATGTAAAACCACGGTTCCTGCTCCAATCTTAGAATTAGCACCAATTTTCACATTTCCTAAAATAAATGCATGAGCCCCTATAAAGCAGTTCTCACCTATGATAATTCTATCATCAGCATCTTTAATCCCTAATGTTACATGATGTTGTATAGTCACATTGTCTTCAATTATAGCATTGCTACTTACAACTGTTCCTAACCCACGATGTTCAAAATTTACATTTTTCCCTATTTTAGCTTTACGTGGACACTCAAAACCATACAAAACTCTAAGTAGAAAAACTCCACCCTTTAATTTCCTACTCCAATTATATATAAAATAAAATAATCTCATAATTTCTTCTTTCTTTGCCTAGTAAACCATCATTTTTTATAAGCTTTAAAATAGTGATGCCCTACTCTATCCTTTTCTGGAGGTAAAGTCATATAATCTCCATATTCATGCCGAAGAACCTTATCAAACTCTTTAGGAATTCTAAATTCATATTTCTCAAAAGGAACCAAAATAGTCTCATCAAACCACTCACGCGGAAAGATATCTTTTTCTCCCCATGACAGCCAAATCACACAACCAACAAATTTACTGTTGTCATAATTTTTAACTCTCGCTAACTTATCTAATTGATTTTGAAAGTAATTTTTCCCAATCATTTTAGAGAAAAGATAAACTGGATATTTAATAACCTTCCTAACAGTTGATGTTGTCGTTTCAATAGCAAAATGTTCCCTAGTCGCTTGGTAGCAAAACGAGGATAAACGATCTCCCTTCATGCCAAAGGCAACCGCCTCCTGTTTAGTATCTCCCAATCCGTCATAAGGATATATATCGATAAAAACTCCCAATCCGAACGATTTCTCATTTTCCATCTTAATTCGATATCTTTGATCACTGATTCGAGTAATCATATACGGATATTCTAGGCACTCTTCACGATTAAATACTTTTAAATGTGGATAATCAGCTATGTTTTCCTTCAAATAATGTAATAGGCGATCATAATCTGGTCGTGGCATCATGATATCAACATCATCATCCCAAGGAATATACCCTTTATGTCTAACTGCACCAATTAAAGTCCCGTAAATCAAAGCATAGCGAAAATGTTGCTTTTCACAAATACTAGCAATCGTGTGTAAAATCTCCAACGATACTTCTTGCATCTCTCGAGTAGTTAGTTCTTTCATATCATCCCTCCCGATAATATCTTAATAGCATTCTATACCTAACAACAACCTCTCAATCAACTTCTATCATTTTTATCAAAATAAGTGTTTATAGTAAGTATTCGGTATTCTCGACTTTTCCTCTTCAAATTTATATGTTAACTTATGAAATGGTGTTTGCTCAATAATCGCACGATATATTTTTTCATCGTACTCCTCAAACATACGCAACTGTAAAATATGAGGAGTTGAATTATTGAAAGGAACGACTTTACTCCAGTATTCAGGAAATTCTTCAATTGATAACTGAAAGAAATGATGAATCAGAAAATAATCAACCATAGTATTATTCTGTTCCCAATAAAAATAAAGCAAATCCTTTGTTAATTCTAAAAGCGGATGGTGAGGCTTGCTCGCTGTCATAAACCAAGTTGAAATAGCTAATGCCTGCCCATCAAGACCAGGTTTTAAATTTTGAAATAGAAATAAATTCGAATCTAACATATACGAGGGAATATCTGAACTTGAACAAAATACCGTCCCATCAATCCAAGTTCCACCATATTGGGTCAATAATTCCAAGCGCAATAAATCTGACAAGTGGGTTTTGGAAATAATTCCCTGTTCTATTTTTTCTTTAATATGATCCGGAAGTGTCACATATTGATGGTAATTTTTATCTGTTAACACAATCACTTCTCTATCCGATAGACGTTCTTGTACTGAAGAAATACACTCCTGAACTACATGAGGGGCAGCCTCTAAGCCTTGAAACCAACAAATCCATATCTTTTTGGAAAAGTTTCTTTGTTGTTGATCATACACAAGTGAATATTGATTGTCTTTCCTAAATTTTGTAATAGTCAATCTGTATTTCCTTCTCAATCTTGAAAGAACCACATTACTATTATTTAGACGGACTATTTCTAATGATTTTTTTGAAAAACCAACCAACGGTAAAAGAGCTATCGTCCTAAAAAGAACTCTTGATCTGATTAAATCTTTTAGAATATCTCCACCTTTTGTCTTTATCAATTTTGCAAAAACGCTCATAAAAAAATTCCTTTCCATATTGAATAACGACAATCTTTTCTACCAAGTAATCTAAAATATTATCAGCTTCTTGCAAAATAGATTTTAGACTGTAACCACTTGTGCTATTCTTATTTTTTTCCTAAAACTACTTTTAATTTGGTCTTCATAAAAATTCTCTCACATATAAATAGTGAGATTATTGTGCCTGCAAAAGCGAACAATAAAATCAGTTGCGAAGACAAGCCCAATTTATTAAAAATTGCTTTATAGATATTTATAAATATTTCATTTAAGCAGAGATAAACAATAGACCCCTCACCTATCTGTTTTACTAACTTTATCACAAAGGTTTGATTCAGGAAACTATTGCTCAACTTATAGGAAAATACAATTACAGTTGTTCCAAATAAGACAGAACCGTAAGTAAATAGAAAAATATTATGAAAGGTTCCTGTACGCATGCTAACCAAACCATTAGACAGTATTAATGGTGCAGTTAAACAGGAAAGCAAAAGCAAAAACAAACTATATTTATCAGATAGAAGCTGTAAATAATGTTTTAATAGGTAACCATAAAAATAGAACAGCAAGCCTATACTTGAAATCCCAAAAGCCCAAGGTAAAACTCCTTTATAATGAACTTCCATAAAAAGGCATTACTTGAATGGCAATTACATACGGATTCTTATGCTTTTGATGAATAATTGCAAATAGCAAGCTGCACCACAATAACGAGGGTAAAAACCATAACGCACCAGCAATAGGCATGTTATTCGTATTGTCCCACATAGCAGCAACTAGTGGCTTCATAGCATGATTCAATGTTTGGGGCTTTAATTCTATAAACCATAAGACATAAGCTGGTACAAAGAAAAAAGCATAAGGAATTAACAATTTTTGAAATTTCCTTTTGATAGAGGTGAATGTTAATAAATTACTCTCTGACTTCACTAACAAGCCCGACAAAATAAAAAATAAGGGCATATGAAAAGAATAAATCAAAATCATTGGTGTTTTAGAGACAGGAATGTGTCCTAAAACCATCAAAAGAATACCGAAACCCTTGCAAATATCTATGTAATCTAATCTAAACTTTTCCTTCTTTTTAGAAATATCGCTCATTGCTATCAAAATTCCTCTTAACTTTTTAAAAATCTTTTCCCCACTTTTTCAATAAAGGACCTAATATATTTATTTTGAGTTTTCCGAAAATAAAACAAGGAACAGATAGAGTAAACAACCGCTCCAACAATAATCTGCATCAATAAGCCAACTGTTCTGCTTGGAATAAATTCTCCAACCAGAGAGACAATAGTGGCCATCAATAAACCAAAAGCACAGAATAGGAGTGTTTTTGAAATATATTGTTTAATGTCTAACTGCTTTCTAACATAGAATGCCTGGACAGCACAGACAGTAAATTCAGCAACAGCAGTTCCTACAGCCGCACCTAATGCTGCAAATCTGCTAATTAATAGGGCATTTGTTACTAAATTAATAACCGCTCCTGCAAAAATAGAAATGATATAAGGAACATCTAATCTTTTAGGAATCAGATATTGCATCCTAATAATATTAGCAAAAGCTACAAAGATAATGGATATCGATAGAACTTGAATGAGATTCCCCGAAGCAATGAACTCATCCCCCCAAAATACAACCGCAAAATTGTGAGCTACTGCAAATATTCCAAAAGACATAGCACTGGTAAGGCACATTATGAATTCCATAGAAAGGCCTATGTAATGCCTCTCGCGTTCCGTATCTCCTTTAGTGACAAGATTAGACATTTTAGGAAGCATTACCGTCCCAAAAGAAGCTATTACACTAATTGGAATATTGATTGCACGTTCAGCATTTTCAAAAAAACCAACTTGTGCTTTAGTCGTCAGCAATCCTAACATAATCTTATCCATATACTTATACAAACTAACTGCTATCGCTGGAATAAACAAGGTAAGTAATGGCATAATATGGGTTCTCATACCTTGCCATGTTACTAGTCTAAGATTAAAATATTGCCGAATATATGGCCATAAGGCAAGTTGACTGAATAAGGAACCAGCTGCCATAATAAGACAGTAAAGCCAAATATCCTGTGGTTGATGAACAAAAAGAAAAACACATATTGTAGTCACAAACTTGACAATTAAATTAATTGTCACTGTCAGCTTAAATTTTTCTAATCCAAAAAAGAACCAACTGACATCAAAGAATGATGCCAGTACCCATATCCCTTGGATAAAGGCTGACAAATAATCCTCTTTTACAAAAAAAAGAAAATAGATATAATAAGCTACAACAGCCATAAAGGCAATAATACAATGAACTAATAACAACTCAGAAAATGTTTTAGTTAACTTTTTTTTATTATCGCGAACACCCGCTATTACTCGATTACCGTGATTAGCAATTCCAAGTAGTGCAACTAATGAAAAATAGTAGGCAATAGCATAAGTATAAGAGTAAACCCCTACTCCCTTTGCTCCTAAAACACGTGCTACATAAGGGGAAGTAACCAAAGGTAGGATGATGTTTGCAACTTGATATATACTTTGGTATGCAAAATTTTTCTTAACATTCGACATTAATTAGTTTTTTCCTCACAATTATCTAATAACTTGCAGTACAGATGATAAATTTCCTCTGCATTTTTTTTAGAAGTGAAATTCTTCATTGCAAATTCTTGACCATTTTTTGCTTTTACTTTCATTAAGGATTGATTTTCAATAATATAGTTCAGTTTTTTTGCCAAGTCCGCTTCATCATTTGGACAAAAAGTCAGTCCGGTCTCCGTTGTTAGGATTTCTGCCGTTCCACCACTATTACTTCCAAGTGCTGCACAACCTGCTAACATTGCTTCTATGGTGACTCTGCCGAATGCCTCGCATTTCGAAGCCATACAAAACACATCGTTCCTGCTATAGACTTCACTCATATTATCACATTGACCTAAAAGATTCACATACTTTTCGATGCCGTAAGAACGAGCAAGATCCAATATCTGATTATATTGAGTTTCTTGATAGGAACCTGCTAAATTTAGTGTAATAGACTTATCATACTCTGTTTTTAAACGACCAGCCGCTCTAATAAGTAATTCTTGACCTTTACCTGGACTAATGCGTCCAACACATAGAACACTAATGGGATTTGATTTAAAAATCTCTCTATCTGTATTGAGAAACTTTTCAATATCTATACCATTGTAAATCAAGCTAAACTTATTATTATCTATCTCATCTTTATATTTGTCATAAACAGCCTGAGAAACTGCAACAATTGCATCTGACTTATTCATCAATTGCAAATATGCTGTTCTCCTCCAAAATCTTCGATTGAAATCTTCCTCCATGAATTCTCTGATATGCCAAACATGCTTCACTTTGGCATACTTAGCAGCGTACATACCTATATAACTAACCGAAGTATTATCATGAACTATATCTATCTGATTGTCTTTCAAATATTTTGCGATTTTTCTAGCAGAAAATTTCAATATAAGATCCTTTACAGGCATCTTTATTTGCTCAATAAGACTTGGTTCTGCTAACATCATTCTAGAGTATGCACAGCTTTGCAATTGAATAAACGGAATATGATTTTCCTCTAACAAAGAGACTCCGTCTGCCGTTTTAGGTAAAGCTACGTGTGCCTCAACACCATGCTTTTTCAACATAATAGCAAGGGATACCAAACTCCTAAAAGCACCTGCTGTCTTGTGCCCTGCATTTTCAATAAATAATACTTTCATTTCTCTCCTAAACAACTTATAATTTATAGTCTTTTTTATAAGCAAAAAAACTTATAAATATAATAGCCAATACAAATCTACTATCTGAAAATTGGAAACGAACAAAAGAATATAATACTGAGTACAATATGAGACAAAATACGCTAAGCATTCTTGGATTATTAGTTCTTATGGCATTCCAGAAACTTTGCGCAGAGATTGTTCCATATAAGAAACTACCGACTAGGATACCGCCATAACGGAAATCCGTGTATAAATTCCAAAACATAGAAACATAAGCATTTGCCGTAATTTTCGGCCCTGGCCAAACCCATTGAACATCCGTCAGTTGAATCATATTATAAACAGCGTTTATATTGGTCGCATCCCATATTTTCAAAATATTGTTAAAGATATACTTAATGGGGAGAAGAAAGCCCATCAATGAGGCCTCACCATAGCCATGTAGCTCTACTTCTTGAACTGTTTTACTCCAAATTTCAAACATTCTAGGTGGAATGGCTAAATCTAAATAGATATTGGTTGACAAATCAACTCCGCGTGATATTGTTGTGATAACAAGTACTAAACTAGCTATGATTACGATGGCAAGCAACAAATATTTATACCTTTTCAATAATCTATTATTTTTAAAACTCAAAGAACGACTATTTCTAATAAATATCAATCCTACTATCAATATATATATGAATAACAATAAGAAGCCACTTCTATTGGCTGTAGACATCATTTTAAAAAGAAGCATCAGAACCGTTATCGTTATTAAGCGCTTATTTTTTTCTCCATAAAAGATATCTACTGCACAAATAGCTGGTAATGCAAAGGCAATCGGCTGGATAAATAATAAATTTATTGCATTTTCAATGGGATTACTCACAATAGTGTAATCACTTGAACGCAGAAACTGTTGAATATATCGTAAATTAAAACTCCCACCATTCAAAAAAACTAGTATCAAATCTCTTAAAAAAAACAACATGCACACACTGGCACAAAACAATAATAGTTTGTATCTAGGAATGGCTACTTGATCTCTTAATGTAGTCCAACTCCCAAAAGTAAAACGAATTTTCAAGATTCTTTGAAAGATATAACCTAAAGTATATGCACCAACACCTATTATAATCCATCCTATAGTTTCATTCTGAGGATAATCTAATCTCGTTGTATTTGTCGAGAAAAACAAAACTGCCATCCAAACAAAACAAAAAACAGAAAGAGGGTTGATGACCGTTCTCTCTTCCCTCATCGCTACTAGAGCAACAATAAAACAGAAAGCAATTCCTATCTGCACTAGTGACATCTATCCATCTCCATCATCTATATTTATAATCTTCCCAAGAGAATAGCTAACCTAAAACTAATAGCTTGATTTAGTCGTCCAAAACTTAATCCTTTGTAAAAAGCCAATTTAAGTCGGTTTGTGAAACTTTTTTTATAATCTTTCGCCAAATTCAGTAAAATTTTTGAATCACTGTCTAGGGAAGCTTGGTTTAAATTTATAAGTTCTTGACTAAATCTCTGCAAGTCAAAGAAGTCATTTGTTTGAAAAACCGTATTGAAATTTCTCTTAACTTTCCCTAAAAAAGAGGTATCAATTCCAAAAACATTATTTCCATGCTGTCTATACTTCATATGGCTATCAGAATCATAAAAGATTTTTCCACTAACTGCTAAACATACTGCCGAAACATAATAATCGTGCATTGGAATATAATTTGGAATTTCTTTATGTTCAAAATAATTAGCAAAAGCCCTATTCAAAACCATGGTAGCCCCTTGAATCTGCCCAGCAATTAGCACTCTACTAAGAGTGAATTTAGGAACATGCTTATACAAATACTCTCCGTCACCTTTTAATTCCTTATCGACCAACATAGAGTTACTACAATATATAGCTGGACCACCCTGTTGCTCGAGACTTTCAATAGCTACACTGAGTTTGTCTACATCCCACACATCGTCCTGATCTGCGAAGGCATAATAATCGTAAAATTTTTCACAGTGAATCAATAAATGCATGAATGATTTTGCAGACCTTAAATTTTCTCCTGTATACCAAGAAACTCGAGAATCTTTATTGCTATAATCTTCCAATATTTTGATAGTGCTATCTTTTGAACCATCATCTCTTATCAATAATCGAACTTCACAGTCCTCTTGGTTTAAAATGCTATCAACTTGCTCTTGTAAAAACTTCTCGCCATTATAAGTTGACATCATTACAAGCACTGTTGTCATTTCTTCTCCTTTGTGAATATTCTCTCATAGCTTTTAACAATCTTTTCCCACGTAAAAGCATTCGCAATTCTTTGGCTAGATTTCTCGTCCAATTCAGAAACGGCATCTTCATCAAATCGTTCCACTTCTTCAATCACACGCGTAAGCTCATCTTTTCTCCAATAAACCGCTCCAGCTTCACCTACTTCCCGATTAAATCCAACATCAAGTAGAAGATTGAGCTTTGTTGAAGACAGTGCTTCTAACAAAGACGGGTTAGTCCCACCAACCTCATGACCATGGAGGTAAGCAAAAGCATGTTCACGGATATACTTGAGCAACTCTTGATCATAAACTGTCCCAACAAACTTGACACGTGGGTCTTTGTCAAAACTAGTCTCTTGACGCAGTTTCTCATAAAACTTATTTTGCTCAACATTGGTAATCAAGACAAAATCTTTCTTAGAGCTAGACTTCATAAAGCCACGAATCATGGCTTCATAATTATTTTCAGGGACAAAGCGACCAACTACAAGATAATATTCATTCTCACAGACATTCTTTTCCCCATACCAAGAACGCACTTTTTCATCTGAGAATGTTAGCTGTGATTTAGTTGTGTCAGTCCCATAAGCAATATAAGTTGTATTCGGTTGATAACGAATATAATCCGTTTGGATATACTTTTCGATATTCTTACTATCACAAATCAAAAGGTCTGCATGCTTCACCATAAGTCGTTCGGAATATTTCCAATATTTACGAACAGGCAAGCTCCATTTAGCACGCAACCACTCATGTCCATCTGGATTAACCATCAAAGTGCCCCCAAGAGCTTTGATTTTCTTTTTTAGATTTGAAATAAATGGACCAATTCGACAGGCTAAAATGTAAAATACCGGTGCTTCGTCCTTATTTTTCTTTGCTATTTCAATTGCCTTGTTGAGGGCAGCAATATCATAAGCGATTGCACGAGCCGGTCCAATATTCGGAACATCAATGTTAAAGCATGTGGCACCATTATGTTCAAAAATATCTTCTGTGACTCCAGACTTAGCTGAGTTTTCACGCATACAAGCGACATAATATTGAATGTCTTTATCCTTTTGAAACTCTGTTAATTTCTCTACAAAAGTTTCAAAACCGCCATATTTAGCTGGTATTCCTTTAGAACCGATAATATAAACTGGTTTTGCCATTCTCTCTTCCATCATAAATAGAGAGGAGGAAGTAAGACTACTTCGCTCCGTCTTTCATTAACACAACTTTAATTGTTTTAAGTAAGATTTTAATATCAGACCAAATGGTCCAACCGTCAATATAAGCGACATCTAATTTGACAACTTCGTTAAAATCCGTGATGCTACTGCGGCCGCTGATTTGCCATAAGCCAGTGATTCCTGGTTTAAAGCTCAATCGTCGCTTTTGCTCTGGTGTATATTGCTCATATTCATCTTTAGTTGGTGGTCGTGTTCCGACAAGACTCATATCGCCTTTAAGGACATTATAAAACTGCGGTAGTTCATCTAGACTGGTTTTCCGAATAAATTTTCCAATAGGCGTAATCCGTGGGTCATCATCCATTTTGAACATCCCGCCACTCATGGTATTATGTGCCATCAGCTCTTTTTTGCGCTCTTCAGCATCTACGTACATAGAGCGAAATTTGTAAAATTTAAAAATCCGACCGTTCTTTCCAACACGTTCTTGAACAAAAATTGCTGGTCCACCATCCTTACGAATCATTGGAACTAGGAAAATAGCTGCAATTCCACATATAAGAAGTCCAAAGAGAGAACCAATGACATCCAAAACTCTTTTGGCAATGATGTGGCTATAATTGTAGAAATTTGTTGAAAAAGTGACCACGCTAAAGCCAGCAATTTCTTGAAGCTTCTTCTCACCAATTTGAAAATCCAAGGCGTTAATATTCACATTAACGGTGATTCCCATATTCTCAAACTGAATAACCAAATCTTCAATGGAATAGTAATCGCTCGGCAAGCTAATAAAAACTTCATCTACAACAGAGCGAGTTGCAAATTCGATGAGACGTTCTCTTGGTATCGTTTGGATTGTCGGATGTTGGTAACGCGAGTTATCAAATACTGAGATTGCTACTATACATTCATTAAATGTGCGCGCTTCGGTTAATTGCTCTAAAATTCTGTCTAAACGATTGGAAACCGTAATGATGAGTACTTTTTTACTACTTTTTAATCTTGGATGTACTTGTGCATAATATTGCTTGATCAATAGATTAATGCAATAAACACCCAAAGCATTCAACAAGAGAAAAAAGATGAGATTGCTACGGGATAATGAAAAGTTGCCTCCCAGCATAAAAGAAGAGAACGTGATAATGACTGCATAAAAAGCACTGTATTTCAGTGTCTCGGTAAATTCAATTAAATAGCCACGTTGAAAAAAATGATAGTTATAATTGCTAATATAAAAAGCAACAATATGTAGCAACATTAACATCACAATATCTTTATTAGTTAGACTAAAGTTTGAAATTAAATTTATAATCGTAATCACAACAAAAACTGCAATTAGTTGAATAAAAGCAATTCCTGTTTTTTGCAACTCATTTCTATTTTCAAACATCCCTACTCCTAAATGCTAATCTCTACTTTTTCTTTCCGTAATTCCCATAATTGCCATAGTTTCCGTAAGAGCCATATTTTTCTAACTGTGTATCATATTTATTTAGAATAACTCCCAAAAATGGCGTCCCAGTTTGTTCTAATTGTTCTTTTGCCTTTTGCAATGTTTTCCGTTTTACATTTCCTGACTCAACGACTAAAACGCTAGCATCACATTTTTGAGCAATGATAGCCGCATCAATGACCAGTCCAATCGGTGGTGTATCAACAACGATATAATCATAATGGTTTCTGAGAATATCAATCATGATTCCAAAGTTTTTACTTTGCAATAAAGCCGTTGGATTTGGTGAGACTTGTCCAGCTTCAATCACAAATAGATTGTCAATATTTGTTTCGCATAAACCATTTGACAAATCTGTCGCACCAGCTAGATAATCTGTCAGGCCTGTGATTTTATCACGCGTTTTAAAAATTCCTGACATGACAGAGTTACGAATATCTGCGTCAATTAGTAAGGTATTATAGCCTGAACGTGCAAAAGCAATGGCTAGATTTGTAGAAGTCGTTGACTTCCCTTCACCAGACTGTACAGAAGTGACAGCAATGACCTTAATATTATCCCCACTAAGCTGAATATTGGTTCTTAAGGCATTGTAGTATTCTTCTGTTTTCTTTATCGTTTTTTCTTTATTTTTAGCTAATTCTAAACTCGGCATTATTTTCCCCTCTTATAGTTTATTCATATTTGGCACAACTCCAAGAAGAGTAATTCCCAGCGCTTCTTCCACATCTTCTGGCTTTTTCACTCGGTCATCTAACACTTCAACGACAAGAATCACAACTGAGATTAAAACCCCGCCTGCAAGAAAACCAATCAAGGTATTGCGTCTAATATTTGGTGAAGACGGAGCATTTGGAATTTCTGCTTCTTCTAACGTTGTTACATCTGCTACTTTTGTAACAGCTATAATTTTTTCAGCCGCAACTTGACGAAGACTATTGGCAATACGAGCAGCTTCTTTTGCATCGCCATCTGAAACAGCTATTGAGACAATACGTGTATCGGTCGGAACAGTAACTGTGATCTTTTTAGCTAGTGCACTTGGCTGCATATTTAATTTCAAGTCAGAAATCACTTTAGCTAATACATCTTGCGATAAAATAATTTCCTTATAGTCTTTTACCAAGTAGGACCCAGCTTGCAAATCTTGGTTTGTCAATGTGGAATTATCACCGGGTTGCCGATTTACTACATAAATCCTTGTAGAACTAGTGTAGGTAGGCTTTATAATAAAGGCACTATAGCCTAAAGCAACAATAGCCATTGCAAAAGCGGTCACAACGATGAGAAATTTTCGTCTCCACAGGGTCTTAACTAATGATAGAACATCAATTTCCACCGTCTGATTATCTTGATTTTTCATTTCTTCTCCTAAATTAATTCGTCTTTTAATAATATTTCTTGATTTTCGCGAAATAGTGCATCAGCATATGCTTTGCCGTACTTTTTAGAGATGATTTGGTAAGCTTTTTGCATATAAGGAGGTCGTGGACCTAAATTGTGCATATCACTCGCCACAAAGTGCACTAAATCCTGCTCCATAAAGAATTGTGCCCGCTTCTTCATGAATTTATACTTTTCACCAAATAACTTCGGTTTGAGGACGCTGGAGCTGTTGATTTGCATATAACAACCCATGTTAATCAAATCCTGCACTTTTTTCGTTTCATTCTCCAAGCAATGATAACGCTCAATATGAGCTACAACTGGTGTAATTCCTAAACGGAGCACATTGTTTAAAGCGCTGTGGATTTCCCTATATGGTGTCATCATACTAAATTCAATTAAAGCATAACTCGTTCCGCCTAAAGTTGGGATGATTTTCTTATCGAGTTTTTCTAAAATATCGCTGGTATAATAAATTTCAGCCCCATACAAAATAGTGAGATCATCTGCTACTTCTTTAGCGATTTGCTGAACTTCATGAAAGTTTGCTGCGATTTTTTCTTCAGGTGTTTCAAACATCCCTTTTCTACGATGAGATGTTGAAACAATCGTTCGAACTCCTTGACGGTAACTCTCTGTCAAAAGCTCTCGTGTGTCCTGACGTGTCTTGGGGCCGTCATCCACATCAAACACAATGTGCGAATGAATATCAATCAATCTTATTTCCCTTCCATCACTTTCTGAATTGCCGTTTTAGCTGCATTCAAGCTATCTTGATTTAACTCCATCATGTAAAGATTGGCATCTGGCATGGCATAAGACGGAAGTCCCGTACGACCTTCACCTGTAACTGCCTGAGAAGTCACGGTATAACTACCACCAGACTCCAGTTGCGTGTTGATTAGGCTCATCATGGTTTCAAGACTCATATTGGTTTGAACTGAATCTTGTAGTCCTGAAATAATAGCATTGTAATTCTTCAAAGCGCTTGTTGAAGTCAATTTTTTAATAATAGCCGCAATGACCTTTTCTTGGTTTTTACCACGGTCATTATCGCCACCACTCAATGAATAGCGTTCTCGCACAAAGCCTAGAGCCTGCTCAGAATTTAGATGAACATCTCCTACACCAAAATGATAATTACCGTGCAGACTTGTAAATTCTTGGTCATTATAAACATCAATTCCACCTAGCAGGTCCACCAATTTGAGGAAAGAAGTGAAATTAAGTCGAATGTAATAGTTGGTTTTGATGCCGTAGAGATTTTCCAATGTGTGAATGGACGCTTCCACACCATAAATACCAGCGTGCGTCAATTTATCGTTTTGATTGTTGCCGCCATCAGCAATCGGTACGTAAGCATCACGCGGTGTTGTTGTTAACAACACTTTTTTCGTCTTGCGATTCACCGTCATAATGATATTTACATCCGAGCGAGATACAGACGAAACAGGGCCATAGGTGTCAATACCACTGACATAAATATTGAATACATCGTTATTTGTCGCTGGTGATTGAGCATTATCTATTTTTTTACTAATCTTGTAGGTATAGATTTTCTTAATTTTTGAAGCATAATCTGGATATTCATTTTCGATCACACTTTCAAAGACGCTATTTAACACCATAGCCTTCGCTTCGCCATTCATCAAAGACTTATAAGCTGCCAGATACGAAGAAGACTGATTAACTGTTAGATTGACTTTTTTTGTTTGCGCTAAGTTATCTGTCAATGCCTTGATATTTTTTTCGTCATTTGCTGTCGGAGCGAGGATGTTTTTGACCTGACTAATATCTTTGATATCGCTATTTTTCGGTACTACCACACTCATTTCATATTCAGAGTAGTTGGAAGTTGAATTTAAGCCATTAGACAAATCTAGCACTTCTTTAACCGCATACATCGCACCTGAACTTGCCAGAATCGCTAAAATCAGTATAATCGTCGTTGTGACACGCGCTTTGTTTTTAAAAATTAAAAAGCCAGTCCCTAGTGCTACAACTGCTAGCAAGATTGATACCAAAACATTCATGTACCGAAAGGCTAAAATGTTATATCGGAACATTGAAGAAATCAACAATGCTGCTAACAATGCAAAGATGACTAGTAAAGCAATATTTAAGATCCGATTGCTTTTCTTCTTAGAAGAGCGCGATCTTTTTTTGGCCATTTGAAACTCCTATGCAAAAATATCCATTTTATTATCCCTATTATAGCATAAAATAACTGAAAGTTAAACATTCTTTAAGAATTACAAAAACTTTAAATGATAAATGCGTTTTCAATGCAGTTCTTCGCTATTACATTCTAAAAAACAAAAAAACAGGAACAATCAGTCCTGCCTTGGTTCAAATTTATTCTGTTTTATCTCGATTAACTTGCTCGAAACTTTCTGTGCCGTCATTCAGTCTATCCCAAATGATCACTTTCCCAGCTTTGAGAGACTTTTGCACATCAATGATTCGTTGATTAGAAGAACCGCGAAATTGCAGCATGAGATTTTTCTTGGCTTTGTCAAACCGTCCATCAACAAGGATATCAATAAGACTCAGCAGTTCCAGCTTATCGGGTGTTTCCAACATCATTTCTTCCCATGTGTAGCCCGTCCAAGACCAAATATCTTTATTTGGCAATTCCTTACGAATCCGCTTAACCAAGGGAATGAGAATACCTGTATTGAGAAAAGGCTCTCCGCCAAGCAAGGTCAAACCTTGAACATAGGGCTCTGCCAAATCTTTCATGATTTGCTCTTCAAGCTCCTGCGTATAAGGAATCCCTGCATTAAAAGACCAAGTTGCTACATTGTAGCAGCCCTCGCAATGGAACATGCAGCCGCTAACATAGAGGGAATTACGCACCCCTTCGCCATCTACAAAATTAAAGGCTTTGTAGTCAATAATGCGACCCTTGCTTAACTCTTCGCTTTTCCACTCACCTGGCTTCGGTGTATTCCATGTCATTTTTCTACCCCAAATCTATCCAATAGCGCTCTTTCCCAGCTCGTACATCTTCCAACACTCCACCATTGGCCAAAATCACTGCTCGACTAGCAGCATTATCCATATCGCAAGTAATCAGAACGGGAGAGAGCGCTAATTTTTTGGCTTCAAGTAAAGCCAAGGCTAATTGTTGTTTACCATACCCTTTCCCCCGCTCACTAGGCCGAATGCCATAGCCAATATGCCCGCCCAACTCTAAGTAAAAATCATTTAGTGTCATACGAAGCCCTAAAAAACCTAATGCACGATCATCTGCAAAGGAAGCAAACAAAATAGCTGGAACACGCCCTTCTTTCAAATTCAGTCCTGCCTCTTGATCACGATTGATTTGCAACCAATCTTCGTAATTTTCTGCACATGCCCAAGTGCTTTCTACACCGCCATTCATGAGAAGCCCCTGCTCTTTGTATTCTGCAATCATTTCAAGTATCGCTTCTTTATCTGCCAATTCTGGTCTTCGTAATTCCATAAATTACTCCTAATTCAAATCTATCCAATAGCGTTCGGTGCCCTGTCAGATGTCTTCTAATATGCCCCCGTTTTTTAAAATAACTGCCCTACTAGCAGAATTGTCCTCCGCACAAGTAACTAGCACTCGGTGGATATTCTTTGAAGCAGCGACAAGAAGCCCTTCTTTCAACATAGCGGTCGCATAGCCCTTCCCCTGCATAGTTGGACGAACGCTATAACCAATATGACCGCCATGTCCGCGTAAATGTTCATTCAGACGCAAGCGTAAATTTAGAAAGCCAACAGCCTGTCCTTTATCAAAGGCAACAAACTGTATAGCCGGCACCCATGTATTAGGAATATTGAGACCCATTTCCGCATCTTGGTTTCCAGCAATCCAATCTTCATAAACGAAATTTTCCTTGTCCCAAAAACCGCCATCGTGTGCAGCATTCGACCTTTCAAATTCTAGTATGAGGTCTATCACCGCCTCTTTATCTTCTAATCTTGGTCGTCTTAATTCCATTTTTCTCACCTTGATAGAAAGAGAGTGAGACTAGCTTCATGCAAACCTCACTCTTTCTCCTATTTTTTCTTTGTTTTTTGTAAGAATTGTTCTCGCAAATTTGCAACACGATCTTTTTTATTGACTCCGCCTTTGGAATGCTTTTCATGATAGCGTGTCACTTGTGCTTTTCCTTTATCGTCTAATTGATATTTTCCCATGAAAGTTCCTACTTTTCTACATGATGTCCTTCGAACTTGATTGTTGAACCATTCATGTGTTTAACACGAGCTGAAATCTCCTTGTGACGTCCATTTACCATCGGACGGGCTTGAGGATTTCCAAGATAACCACAAGTCCGCTTGACAACATCAACTGTCTTAGGATCGCTATTGCCACAGTTTGGACAAGTAAATCCGCGCTCTGTTGGTGTGAAATCCCCTTCAAAATCGCATTTGTAGCAATGGTCAATCGGCGTATTGGTTCCTAGATAGCCCACACGGTCATAAGCGTAGTCCCAAACAGCTTCAAGCGCCTTTGGATTCTGTTGCAAAACAGGGTATTCACAATAGTGGATAAAGCCACCTGACGCACCCGCCGCTGGGTAATCTTTTTCAAAGTCTAACTTTTCAAATGGCGTTGGATTCTTACGGACATCATAGTGGAAACTATTGGTGTAGTATTCCTTATCTGTAATATCTTTCACAAGACCAAATTTTTCTGTATCCAAACGACAGAAACGGTCGGTCAGACTTTCAGACGGTGTAGAATAAACAGAGAAGTGGTAATCATATTGGTCAGACCACTCTTCGACACGGCGTTTCATTTCACGAACAATGTCTACTGTAAATTTCTTGGCTTCTGGATTATGTTCCCACTCACCACCATAAAAGACAGTCGCTACTTCATACAGGCCAATATAGCCGAGAGAAACCGTAGCTCTACGATGTTTAAAGAGTTGATCCACCTTATCATATTTGCCAAGACGTTTTCCAAAAGCACCGTATTGATAAAGAATAGGAGCATTGGCTGGTGTTGCTTCTTTTGTACGTTCCACACGATAGACAAGGGCATCTTCAGCGATGTTCATCCGTTCATTGAAGATTTCCCAGAATTTATCCATATTACCTTCAGATTCGAGGGCAATTCTTGGAAGGTTGACAGTTACAACCCCAAGATTCATACGACCAGAATTGACTTCTTGACCATTTTCATCTTTCCAACCTTGTAAGAAAGAACGACAACCCATTGGAACTTTGAAAGAACCTGTTAATTCCACAATCTTGTCGTAAGACAAGACATCTGGGTACATCCGTTTCGTAGCGCATTCCAAGGCCAACCGCTTAATGTCGTAGTTTGGACTACCAGGTTCTAAATTCAATCCACGCTTCAACGTGAAAATCAATTTAGGGAAGATAGCTGTACGGTGCTCAGAGCCAAGACCTTTGATACGGATTTGAAGAATAGCTTTTTGAATTTCACGCTCAAAACGATTGGTTCCAAGTCCAAAACCAAGTGAAGTAAACGGCGTTTGTCCATTTGAGGTAAACAAGGTATTGATTTCATACTCCAAAGATTGCATGGCATCGTAAATATCTTTTTTAGTCTTTGCCCATGCATACTCTTCCTGCTTTTCAGGGAGCACCCATTCACGCGCATCCTTCAAATGTTTTTCATAATTTTTTTCAGCGTAAGGCGCCAAAACTTCATCAATTCGGTCAGCAGAGCAACCACCATATTGGCTAGAAGCTACATTGGCAATGATTTGAGAAATTTGCGCAGTCGCAGTTTGAATTGACTTCGGACTTTCTACCTCCGCATTTCCAATCTTGAAACCATTTCCCAACATGCCTTTGAAATCAATCAAACAGCAATTTGTCATTGGCGTATATGGACTGTAGTCCAAATCGTGATAGTGAATGTCTCCTTTTTGGTGCGCATTTGCCACATGTGGCGGTAACATTTGCAAACCGATTGATTTTCCAACAATCCCCGCTGTCAAATCTCGTTGAGTATTGAAAACGTCGCTATCTTTGTTTGCATTTTCATTGACAACTGCTTGATCTTTGTTGAGCAATTTGCCAATTGTGAAGTTGATATCTGTTGCTTTTGAGCGCGCAAAATCACGTTGAGTGCGGTAAGTAATATAGCTTTCTGCAATGGCATATTCATTGGCATTCAGTAATTCATGCTCAACGATATTCTGAATTTCATAAATTTTAACGCCCGCAGGAAAACGTGCAATTACTTCTGCTACGATTTTATTGGTAATGCCTTCAAGTTTTGCTTCTAACAACGGAGTCATCGTCGTTACTTCTTGACTGGCTTTAACAAGCGCTTTGTAAATCTTATCTGCGTCAAAAGCCACACGACGACCGTCACGTTTTTCTACATAAATATCAGTAAATCCTTGTACTGTGTCTTCTTTTAATGCAATCATGAGCTCCTCCATTCGTATAAGACATATTATATCACTCCAACAAAAAAAATCAATATCTTGTGGTGAAAAACTTTAATTTTTGTTTCAAACACAAGATATTGATTTGCTATTTCAACTTATACAGCTTGAAATGAGTGAGTTTCAAGTCTGTCTGCTGATAATTTTCCTTTAATTGTTTTTGGACATCTTGAAGAACAGACACTTGATTGTTGACCAAAATATAAGTTGGTGTCGTTTCTTTCAAGCTATTCACTAGGGACATTTGATTTTCATCTGTCCCTTTGTACAAGCTAGGGGTTAAAATCGGTACCGCAGATAGGCGCCCACTCGCTTGGTAAAGAGCTGCTGTTGTGTCCCAAGCATAGATTTTATCAGTAGTCTTTGATTTACTCTTGATATAATTTGCCGCAGAAATACGCTCACTTGTTGCGCCTATCGATAAAACATACTGATTGACAAATGGAAAACCAATTAAATAAATCATTGCTAGAAGCGGTAAAAAAGCATTCTTTGTGATATAAGTTCCGAAAACAGACGAAGATTTTTGAACTCTACTGTGCCTTCCACCTCTATGGTATGACTGCTTCCCAAGCCACATACTGAGCAAAATCAGGAAGAATGGCAAAGTAGGCAACAACTGATAAGCACCTTGGTCTGGCAAAAAGAAAACAAATCCAACAAGAAAGAGAGAGGCTAAAAAACTAAAGAGTTGTAGAAATCGCTCCAAAGAATTCGCTGGCAATGAAAAACTTCTCACCCAAGTCACAACTACGCCAAGCCCAATAATGAGTCCACCATAAAGCAAACCATTATACAACAAGTGCTGCCCTGAAAAATGCAGACTTTCCAACGGATAAAGAATCTGACTAATGGCGAGACCAAAACTACCGTTTAAAACTGTATAATATCCCAAAGGATAAAACACAAGCGAAAAGCCTACAAGTGTAGCTAAAAATTGATAAAGACCACGTGCTTTTTTCTTTACCCCAATATTATAGACTAACAAAGCAATGAAAGCCACCAGATAAAACACAAGACTTGTCATTGGATCCGTCATAAACATCAGCGCACCAAGAGCACCAAAACCAATAAAGCCTCTGTCACTGGCTTCTCCTGCCACGTAGCGCATCAGAAAGTATAGCGCACCAAATACAAAAGGAAAAGCAAAAATACTAGAGTATAAGCCGCCCCAGCCTAAAGCGAGCGTCAAACAATAGAATAAAGAAAGGATTTTGATAGAAGTGTTTTTTACAGCCGTTAATTGATATACGATTTTAAACAGATAAATTCCTGCAACAAACAAAGCCAAGCATTGCATTACCGCAAAGAAAATATTGTCAATGAAGAGACCCCCCGCCCAATTAGCTAGATAATAAAGCAGACCACTCGTTCCATAGATATTTCCATAAATAACCTGCCCTTGCGCCATTGCCCAACCTGCATATAAATTTTGAGATTGCAGGTTTGTGGCAAGATTAGTTAACAATGGATTAGCGACACTCAAAACGCTCAATAATAAGCTCCACAAAAATAAAACGACAAAAGGAGTCGACGTTAGCTCTATAAAAACCGATTTTTTCTCGTTCTCTTCGTGAAGCGTCTCTGCTACTGTCTCTTTCATCTCTTGTTCAGGCGTTGTATCATACATAAAGATTCTCCTTGATATCAGTCTTATCTAGTATATCAAAATCTTCCCTATCTGTCAGCTTGATTCTGACAAGTTCTGCATCTTTTGCAAAAGTAAAGCATAGTATTCCAATTCTCGAAAACGATGATAACTTACAGCCACATACTCTTTCAAAAATTCCTTTTCTTCACGTGTTAAATTTATGACCATTCTGCCTCCTTTTACTAGATTATTCGTAAAAAAGAAAAAATCCCTCTCATTGCAAGAAGAATTTTATAGCATCGGTGCAAATAATTCGACAATTTCTTTAATCAAGCGTTGATACCAGGTATTTTTAATGGTATCTTCATGTATTTCTTGTGAGGTTTCAAACAACTCCTCAAAATCTCGCTTCAAGTCAAACATAGAAGGCGTTTTATACATCAAAACAGCATTTTCATAGTGATGAACTAAGCTGCGGTAATCAAAATTGATTGTTCCGACAACACCAAAGTCATCATCAGCCACTACATGCTTACTGTGAATAAAGCCCGGTGTATATTCGTAAATCCGAACCCCAGCCGCCATTAAATCTGGATAAGCTCCTCGCGTAATGAGCTGAATGATTTTTTTATCTGGAATATAAGGTGTCACAATGCGGACATCTACCCCCCGCATAGCAGCATTTTTGATGTCTTCCGTCAAATCATAATCAATGATTAAATACGGCGTGGCAATATACACATAATCTGTCGCCTGACTGATTATATTTTGATAGACATTTTTACCCACTTGAGCTTTGTACATGGGCTTCGGTCCACTTCCGTACGGAATATAGAGCCCTGGCGCATCTACAGCTTTGTTATCCAAATGATAGCGATCGAAATCACTGATTTTCCCACGGTTGATATACCAGTTCATCAGAAACAGCCGTGTCAAGGCTTTTACAGCGCGCCCATTCAGACGAATCCCGCCGTCTTTCCAGTGACCAAATCGCTCGATGTGATTGATGTATTCATCTGCCAGATTGATGCCACCAGTATAGCCAATCTGCCCGTCAACGACGAGGATTTTCCGATGATCTCGATTATTATAAGCCACCGTCATCCGCGGAATCACTTTGTTAAACTTATGAGCGTCAATCCCCATAGCCTGCAATCGGCTGGTATAATCTCCCGGAAGAGTTGCCATACAGCCAATGTCATCATAGAGCATTTTCACTTCCACACCTTGGGCTGCCTTTTCACGCAGAATATCCAAAATACTATTCCACATGATACCTTCTTCTACAATGTAATATTCCAAAAAAATAAATTTTTCTGCATTGCGTAAATCTTCCAGCATTTTCTGGAACATCGCTTCTCCCAAAGGGAAAAATTGCGATTCCGTGCCGTCGTAAACATCCGCATTATGATCCATGCTGAGAAGTGATTTGATAATCCCGTAAGCTGATTTATCTGTCTTTTTCAAGTCTAACCGCAACTCATAGCTATTGTCCTCACGAAATTTCATCTGATCCATATTTTTCAACTGTTTCAGCTCACTTCTGGACAATCGGCGCTCACCAAACATCAAATAAAGCAAGGGGCCAATGACTGGAACAAACGCTACCAAGAGCCAAGTTACTTTGCTTTCTGGTGTCATTGAGCGATTGACAATCGCTAAAATCGTTGCCAGACTGAATAAAATCACAAAGACAATCCATAAAGTAGGTGTCCAGCGACCAAGCCAAAAGAAAAACCAAAAAATGAGTGCAAGTTCTAGTACCATGATAATAATACTAAAACCATATTTTGACATCAATAGCTGAAATTTCCTAAGATTCATTTTCTCCCCCTGCTTTTACTTAGTACTAGTATAACGGGGATTTCCTAATAAATCAAGCCAGAATCACTCATTCTTCGATATTCAAAGTATTTTTTCATTAGAGCAAAAAAGAGTAAAAGCAAAGTTGTGATTCGTAACCATCAACTTTCTCTCCTACTCCCTATTTCTACATTTTAACTAGAATACTGATTGTTGTCCACTACCAATTTAGAAAGCAGTTAAAGGCAATAGATAAAGTTCATGAACCAAGCCCCTTTGTGAATAATTCGCTAAAACAAATGCAACTTCTCCTATCGACTTGTATGAATCAATAAACTTAAATCAAACGCGTCCTAGTTTTCACAAGATCATATCAAATTTTGATCAAGAAATTTTGCACCAACATTAGACAGGTTATTGCTTCGTTAAAACGACTGTATCATTTTCTCCATTTTCTTGCTCAATATCCTCAATCGTTAACCGATCGCCATCAATCATATAACGATCAATGTCATCACCAATCGTCATTCTCTGATTTGTCGAATCAATGCTTACTTGTTTTACTTTCTCTTTACCGTTTGGCTCTTTTTCTGTCCACGTACCACTATTTCCTTTGATAACCAAAGTAATCTCATCTTCTTCGTCCATACCTTTATAAGTACCGTCTAATTTTTCTAACGAATTTTCTGCAATAGTTGACGAAGCACTACTCTCACTTGAGACTGTAGTTGATTGGCTGCTTGAGACAGATTGAGAAGACGGTGAAGTTTGGTTAGACTTGGCGCATGATGCCAAAATGATAAGTCCTATCAGAAAAAATGCGATGTAGCTGAATTTCTTTAATTGTACCATTTTTATCCTCCTTTACTTACATTTCTATTATACCCTCCACCATTCTAATCAGTCAATTTCTTTCTCCAAAAGAAAAGCACGAACTTCCGCAATGAAATAAAGAGAACCTGTCACAAAAAGAAGCTGATTATCAGTAGAATTTTTAATGAATTGTTCAATAAACTCCCGATAAGAGGAAACATAGGTTTCAGTTGTCAGATTCCGCTTGTCTATTGCACCGTCATCCTCAAATGTCGTTACGAATAACTGCACATGAGGCAATTCTTGTTTTAGATAAGACAGCATCCCCTGATAATTTTTGCGTTTCAAAGCACCGAATAAGAGAAAAATTTCTTTCCGTTCTTGCTGACGAATAAACTCCACTAAACGGGACAAAGCTGGTAAATTGTGAGCCCCGTCCAGATAAATTCCTCGCTCAAAATATTCCAGCCGCCCTGCCCAATGTGTCTCTTGCAGAGCTTTTCGTACTAGCTCTATTTGCACTTGCCAGCTGTGTTGCCCCATAAACAAAAGAAAACTTTGCAAAGCAACAGCGGCATTTTCTTCCTGATAAGTACCTGCTAGACTCAACTTTAGATGAGGAATATTCACATCTGGGCTGAAAAATCGTCCCTTTGAAAATGAAAAATCTCTGCCATATTCGTACAAAACAACATCTAGCTTTTTCGTACGCAGTTCACATATCCTTCTCGCTTCTTCAGCCAGTGGTCCGATGACAGCCACTTTTTTCTCCTTAAAAATCCCTGCTTTCTGCTCCGCAATGGCGGCTATGGAGTCTCCTAAGGTTTCTTGATGATCCAAACCCACAGATGTCACCACCGCAATATCTCCTGTCACCACATTTGTCGTGTCTAAAATCCCACCAATACCCACTTCAATTAAAGCCACATCTACTTGCTCTTCGTTGAAATACAATAAAGTCATGAGGGTTAAAATTTCAAAATAGGATAAAGGCTGCAAAAGCTGTTTTTCCATTACTTGAATGCGATGCCCAATTCTAATGAAATCATTGTCAGAAATGGGTTCATGGTTGATACAAATCCGATCATGAACACTTGCCATGTGAGGCGACGTAAAGGCCCCTACTTTCTTTTCGTGCTGCACGAATAGCTGACTCATAAACGCAATCGTTGAGCCTTTCCCGTTCGTTCCTGTCACATGAATAATGGGATAATTTTCTTCAGGATGATTCAAAAGACTTACCGCCTGACTCATTCGATCTAAACCAGAGCGAAAGTTTAGTCCAATGCGACTTTCCAACCACATTTCAATTTCATTCATATTCTTCTCCCAGCAAAAAGGGAGTGAAACAGAACCAGATTTTGGTTCATGTCACACCCCACAACTCACTTGAATAGTTAGCACTCTTGCCCCACATAGGAATTAAACCAACCACTCATTCGTATACCATAAAATAACGATTCACACAGCCTTTCAATCTCTTCATTGTTTGTAATACGAAAAGCTAGTGTACGCAATTTTATTCTTCCATAAAGCTATTAAAAACTTCTTCAATCATATCCCATTCAGCATCTGAATCTTCTGGAATTGGTTGCAAATCGCCTTCTGTTCCGTCCTCATTTTCAGTAAACGAGTAGGCTTGAATTTCTACCTCGCCATTTTCATCTTCTTCTGCGCTAGCTGGAATCAATAGAACGTAGTTTTTCCCAAATTCTTCTTTTCCATCAATGGTCAAGAGAATTTCAAACAAAGTTTCGTTTCCTTGCTCATCCACTAAAGTAATTAGTTCACGTTCTTCGTGTTCATGGTCATGGTTATGATCGTGTGCCATGTTTTCTCCTTTATTTATTAAAAATTTCGATCTAAATAATTTTGTAAAATGAGCTGCGCTGCGAGCTTATCAATCACTTTTTTCCGCTTCTTTCTGCTCACATCTGCCTGCTCAATCAACATTCTCTCCGCAGCTACCGTTGTTAGGCGTTCATCTTGATAGTCAACAGGAAGCTGAAACAGCTGTTCCAGTCTACCACCATAGGCTTGACTTGCTTCGACACGCGGACCACTTGTATTGTTCATATTTTTTGGGAGTCCTACAACGAACTTGTCAACCTTATATTCTTTTGCAAGCTCACTCAAACGATCAAAGCCAAATTCCCCTTTTTCTTCATCAATAGGAATAATTTCAAGTCCTTGAGCTGTAAAACCAAGTGGATCACTAACCGCGACACCAACCGTTTTTGAACCAACATCTAACCCCATAATTCTCATTAGAGATCAATGCCTTGCCCTTTCAAATAATAACGAACTAATTCTTCTACAATCTCATCACGTTCATATTTACGAATTTGATTTCGTGCATTATTATAGCGAGGTACATACGCAGGATCACCACTAAGCACGTATCCCACGATTTGGTTGATTGGGTTATAACCCTTTTCATTCAGCGACACATAGACATCTTTCAATGTTTCACTAATCTCTTTTTTGTTTGAATCATCAAGATTAAAACGTACTGTCTCATCTGTAAATCCCACAATTACACCTTCTTTCACTAGAATACCCATATTATAGCACATTTCAAGACTTTTCACAAATGAAAGGGGTTGAAAAAAGCTGAATAAATTTCAGCTTTTTTTGTTTCATATACACCTATAAAATCATGGATTTGCAACTTCTTTAGCACCAGCTGCTTTGACAGATTCAATATATTGTTTGGGTGTTAAATTTTTGATAGTTGAAAACATAGAGCCATATGTATCCAGTTTTGATGCTTCATCAAGGTTGATTTTGCTCATATCAATATTGATTGCAACTTTAATAATATAGTCTTTTGTAATGTCTGTTTTAATATCAACACCGCCCAAAGACTTAAATTTATCCAATCCTGCAGCCTTTTCAAAAGCAGAAATCAAGTACGGCTTAGTGCTTTCTAAATCTTGACCCGCTAATGCACTCTTCATATTTTCAGGAAGTATTTGTTCAAGATTTATCACAAACTTCTTAAAGGTTTTTCCTTCATAAGAAATAGTTTGCGTAAGTGTTTGTTCAATCCCTTGGACAGTCTGTTTTTGTTGAAAAGACTTGGTCACAACAGAATCCTTTTTCACAACACTCGAACCAGTCTTACTATCCCCCGACTGATTCTGACCGGATTTTTGACCACAAGCTGTGAGTAGCAACAAACTTGCTCCTAACAAAACAACCGATTTTCTCATAAAAATATCCTCCTTGTATTTTAGAGCTTTATAAGAATAGTATATCATCTTTTGTAAGCGTTGTCAAAAAGAGCCGTCTAAAAAATCAATTTGTGTTTAACAAGTTATTGATTGACTTCCGTTGCACCACTGGCAATCTGATCTTCAACATATTCTTTTGGTTTCATTTTTAAAAATTCTTTTAATTTCATATTCTTTAAATACTCAGTATTTGCGGCTTTATTAACATCCAAAACTTGAAAATCAAACGTATGAGTTCGCTTCAATTCTTGCTCATTTATAATTTCCAAAGAGGTCGAAAAACCTTCCAAACTTTTTGCTTGTGTAAATTTTTCATCTTCAGACAAAGATTTCTCCAATAATTTTTGCGCCTCAGCAACTCCAACTTCCGCAACTACTTTTTTCATTTCTTCTTTCATCGGCATGATTTGCTCAATCGTTAAACTTAAAAATTGATTGCCTTTGTAAGTAATTGTTTGTGTTTGTTGAACCCCTTCAGCTGTTTTAGGGAATGATAAGTTTTTTGTCACAACGGTTTCTTTTTCAGCACTTGCAATAACCGGCAACATATTATCAATTGATTGCTTGCTTGTTTTTGATTTTGTTTCCTTCTTTTGACTACATCCAGCTAAGATAGTAAGAATAATGGTTAATAGAATCAAGCTTCTTTTCATAATTAAACTCCTCCTCGTTTTTTATTTTACCACATTTCCAAACATAACAAATTGTAAAATAAAAAGAGCGGAAATTCCACTCTTTACAAGGCTGCACGTAAGCGTGCTTCTGTATTTTCAACGTTACGAACTGAACGAGGCAAGAATGCACGAATATCATCTTCTTTATAACCCACTTGTAAACGTTTATCATCTACCAAAATAGGACTTTTTAGGATACGCGGAGTTTCCATAATCAAATCAATCACTTCACTCACACTTAATTCTTCAATATCTACTCCTAAGCCCTTTGCATAGCGATTTTTTGAAGAAACAATACTTGCTACTCCATTTTCAGTCTTTGTTAAAATATCCAGCAACTCTTCTTTCGAGATTCCTTCTTTACCAAGATTTTGTTCTTTATAAGTTAACTGGTGAGCATTGAGCCATGTTTTTGCTTTTTTACAACTAGTGCAACTTGAGACAGTATAAATTGTAATCATGTAAGTACTCCTTTCGCCACACGGTACTATTATCATACTATATTATACCACAAAATCCCTCCGTCTTGCGACCTATTTTTAAAAAATTATTCCTCAATCTCAATCGCGTCATCCAAGTCTAGCGTTACTTCCTCCACCTTGTTTGCTGATTTAGTTGCTTCTGCATTTTTTTCATCTTCAGCATCATCCTCAATCAAACCGTAATGCACTCGAACTTTATGATCAATTTCATCAAAAATTTCTGGATGATCCGCCAAGTATTTCTTAGCATTTTCAGACCCTTGACCAATTTTTTCATCATTATAAGAATACCAAGCACCCGCTTTTTTGATAATATCAAGGTCTGTCGCAATTTTAATCAACTCGCCTGTTTTAGAAATTCCTTCGCCATACATGATTTCTACGAAAGCTTCCTTGAATGGCGGAGCAACCTTATTCTTCACAACCTTAATCTTAGTTTCCTTACCGACATTAGTGTCCTTTTCATCACCAGTCCCCTTGATTTGGGTATTTCCGCGAACATCCAAACGAACAGACGCATAGAATTTCAAGGCACGACCACCAGGTGTTGTTTCTGGATTTCCAAACATAATACCAACTTTTTCACGCAATTGGTTGATGAAAATCGCAATTGTCTTCGTTTTGTTAATAGAAGCAGACAATTTACGCATAGCTTGACTCATCATCCGCGCTTGCAAACCAACGTGACTATCTCCAATGTCTCCATCAATCTCAGCACGTGGTACGAGGGCTGCCACGGAGTCAATAACTACCAAATCTACCGCACCAGAGTCAATCAATTTCCCAGCAATCTCAAGACCTTGCTCACCAGAGTCTGGCTGAGAAAGTAAGAGTTCATCAATATTAACTCCAAGGGCTTGTGCATAAGCCGGGTCAAGAGCGTGTTCTGCATCAATAAAAGCTGCGATACCGCCTTCTTTTTGAGCCTGCGCTACTGCATGAAGAGCTACGGTCGTCTTACCAGAAGACTCTGGTCCATAGATTTCAATAATCCGCCCCTTTGGATACCCTCCTGCACCAAGAGCGATATCTAGCGCCAAGCTACCTGAACTCATGACTTGAACTTTTTGTTCAGCGCGCTCACCTAGGCGCATAATCGCTCCTTTACCAAAATCTTTTTCAATATTTTTAAGTGCAGTATCTAGCGCTTTTTGACGTTCCTCGCCAAATTTCTTTGAAATTTCTTCTAATTTTTTTTGTTTTTTTGCCATTTATTTCTCCTGTATAGTGATAAATTATTTTTTTGCCTAGTTAATCATTATAGCATATTTTCGTTTTTTGATAAAGTTTTTCGCAGCAGATTGAAAGCATGCAGAACGGCTATTTTACGTACATCTGTCCGACTGCGACCCGCAATATTAACCTTAATAGACTGAACATCCTCTGTGGTTGCTAAGCCGATATAAATTGTCCCTGCTGGATGTCCTTCTAAGCTATCTGGACCTGCCACACCTGTCAAGCTCACCGCATAGTCACTAGCGGTCAATTTTCTTGCCTGCTCAGCCATTTTCTCTGCTGTAAAAGCTGAAACCACCCCATGCTTTTCCAAGTCTGCCAAGGGAATGCCCAGCATTCGGCTCTTTTCCTCCATACTGTAGGTAACAAAGCCACCACTAAAAACATTGGAGGCACCAGCAAAGTTTGCTAAAGTTGCTTGAAAAAGTCCTGCAGTCAAACTTTCAGCTGCTGTGACGGTCTTTCCTGCTCTTCTCAGCAGTTCAAAAGCTGTTTGTCCCAGAGAATTATCATCTCCATAAGCGTAGAAAAGATCAGCTAAATGTTGTTTCTCAAAAGTCTGTACTGCCAAAATTTTCTTTTCTAAACGAGTAAACTTAACATCCGCTTCCTTTTGACTAGTAGCCTTGGTGGACAATCGCAAAGTTACTTCTCCCGTCTTAGCATAAGGAGCAATGGTCGGATCCGTTTGAGTATCAATTAAATCCCCTAAAAGGGTTACTAATTGACTTTCACCAATACCAAAGAAACGCAAAACTCTTGAATACAATTTTTGGCCAGTCGCTAAAAGCGGAACCAGCTCATTATTTACCATAGGTTTTAATTCACTAGGCGGACCAGGCAGAACGACATAAGTCACACCACCGACTTCAATCACGCCCCCCACCGCAAGTCCGGTTTCGTTTTGGAGAGAAGTCGACCCTTCTACTATCTGAGCTTGTCGCTCATTGTTTGGTGTTCGCACATAGTCTGATCTACTTGCGAAGAAGCGATCCAATTTCTCCGTAGCCATTCGGTCAAATACCAACCTACGATTTAAGAATTTTGACAAAGTCTGCTTAGTCAAGTCATCTTCTGTTGGACCTAATCCTCCAGTTAAGATGATCAAATTACTACGATTTCGAGCGATTTCTAAAATGGATAACAGACGAGCTTCATTATCTCCGACCGCTGTTTGGAAATACACATCTACTCCCAGACTCGCTAATTTTTCAGATAAAAATTGGGCGTTTGTATTGACAATCTGACCTGTCAGAATTTCAGTACCCACAGCAATAATTTCTGCTTTCATAAAACCTCCTACCTTACTATTCGCAATTGATTTTATTTTATCACAAAAAATCTTAAAAAAGTTGATTTTCATTTCAGGAAATAAAAAGAGCTGACAAGTTCCTTGACAAACTTGTCAACATGCTGTGGAAAACTTTTAAGAATGACTGGTGTTATGCAGAATAACTGGATTGTTAGGGAAATGCTATTGGTAAATGGTTTCATTATTTTTATAATAAAGATGAAAAAGGAAATCATCTAAATATTTTTATTTGAAGAAAGGAGAGCATCATGAAAATTTCACAAGTTCTCAAAGATATTCGTCAACAAAATCAACTCACTCAGGAGGCTTTGGCAGAAAGACTCAAGGTTTCCCGCTCCACCATTGCCCGCTGGGAAAGCGAAAAAGGTATCCCTGATATTGGAAATCTCATCGCTATCAGTCGGGAGTTTGATATCAGTCTGGACACACTCATCAAGGAGGATGGGCGCTTGGAGAAAAAGGTTATCGAAGACAGCAAGGCCAAGAAATGGCACTATTTGGTCATTTTCTACCTCTTCTCCGTTTTGGTTGAGATTGCTATTTTTGCCTATTTGCATCATATCTTTATGGCTGGCTTCCTCATATCTACCCTCTTTATGCTTTTCTATGAATTACGCATCTTTATCAAGGAAAAGATTTGGATGCAGAAAGGAGAGTAAGGATATAAAGAGAATAACAAAAAACCTAGAGGTCTGGAACTTCTAGGTTTTCATTTGTTTATAGACAATAAAGTAATGATGAAAGCAATAATATTGTTACAACAATGGAGGGTAATTGGATACCAGATATTCTTGTCCTTTTTTAGATACAGCAAAGAGTAAAGCAAGCCACCACCAAGATAAGAAGTTGTCGTCACCCACTCTGACAATGCCCAGCTGTGCATATGAAGGGTGGCAAATAGAAAGGTGGTTAACACAATACCTAACCAGTTAGAGAATTTTGCCAAGAAGCTGCCTAGGAAAAAGCGACGGAAGAAAAACTCTTCAACAATCGGCCCAATCAAGCAGCCGATCAAAAGGATTAGAAAGGGATTTTTCAACAAGGCACCTTGAATATTGGCGTCATTCTGTCCCTGCAGTGGCAAGCCCAAACTGTGTTTAATCAGAACTGAAAGCAGGTTGCAGGCAATGGACAGGAGAAAAACGAAAACCATATACAGGGAAATCGTTTTTAGAAATTCCTTCTTTTTAGTCAGAATCAGGGCTAGCTGCTCCTTTAATTCTTCCCGATAAGATAAGATTCCCAAGATAAATAAAAGGAAATAAACGGGGTAAATCAACCAATTTATCCCAAGCAGTTGCAAGCCTCTACCTAGAAAGAAGATCGTATAGAGGCTTATAAAAATGAGGAGAAATTTTCTTGTTTTCATTGTTCTACTTCCAATCACAATCATTTTCATGGTCATTGACAAGTCCAGCTGCTTCTAGGAATGAATAGACACAAACAGGACCGACAAATTTGAAGCCTTGTTTTTTCAGCGCCTTAGACATGCTTTCTGACAGCTCTGTCTTGGCTGGCGCTTCCTTGTAGTTCGTAATTTCATTGTCAATCGTTTTGAAACCGACAAAGGACCAGATATAGTCATTAAAAGAGCCAAACTGCTTTTGAACAGCCAAAAAAGCTTGGGCATTAGCCCTAGTCGCATAAATTTTCATCTTGTTACGGATGATGTCAGGATTGTCCAACAAACCATCCAGATCTGCATCCGTCATCTGAGCAATTTTCTGAGCATCATAGAAATGAAAAGCTTCCCGAAAAGCCTGGCGTTTATTCAGAATGGTCTCCCAAGACAGTCCTGCCTGATAGGTCTCTAGGCAGAGCAACTCAAATAAAGCCCGCTCATCATGCAAAGGAATCCCCCACTCTAGATCATGATAAGCGACATATAAAGGATTATTCTTTTTTACCCAACTACATCGTTTCATCTTTTCTCCTTTATTTTACCAGCATCTTAAGAGCGGATTTGATATAGTTTTCCGCGGTATCATTGGTTCCTTCAAAGAATTTCTTAATTTTCTTGAGTTCAGCCGCCTTGTAGCCCAGAGCCAACATGGCTTCCATGGCTTCTTCCAATTCTTGATTGTCACTAGTAGCTGCAACAGCAACTTGCTTAGGAGCAACACCTGTTGCCACAACCTTGCCTTCTAAGTCCAGCACCATCTGCTGGGCTGTTTTTTTGCCGATTTTAGGAAATTTTGTCAGATAAGTGATGTTTTTCTGCTCAATAGCCTGCACCAAACCGACATTATCATCGGCAGCGATTATCGCAAGAGCAGAAACAGGTCCAATACCAGAAACCGAAATCAAATTGAGAAAAAGCTGCTTTTCATCCTCTGTGCGAAAACCGTAGAGGAGCTGGGCATCCTCTCTAACCACCTGATGAACAAAAACTTGAATCTCATGATTGACCTGACCTGAATAGGCATAGGGATTTGCCACATGCAGGATATAGCCAATTTGCCCCACCTCCACTACAATATATTTGGCTGTGATTTTACTTAAAATTCCTTTAAAATATTCGTACATGACTTCTCCTTTTCAACCCTTTTAGTATATCATATTTTCAACTAGAAAAAATTGAAGCTGTTGGAAAAACCTCACATTGGATAGAAAAAAGCTAAAAAACAGAGAATATGGTAACTCTCTGTTTTCAGGATATTTAGTATTTCCCCAATTCTCTCAGACTGGTATGATTTTCCTGAATCCGACGGAACATTTTTTCCATATCAGATTTAGTGAAGTTGACCAAAACGGGACGACCGTGAGGGCAGTTGTAGGGATTGTCGCATTGTGATAACTGAAAAATCAAATCACGTGCTGAATAGTCATCCAAACTGTGATTGGCTTTAATAGAGCGTTTACAACTCATCATAATAGCCAGCTCAGCGCGATATTTCTTGATAGAGACTTCCTTGGTTAGAAGGAGCATATCGCACATCTCATAAATACCTGATTCGATCTCCTCTTCCTTAAGCCAAATGGGATGTTCACGAAGAATAAATTGATTAGTTCCGTATTCTTCAAGGAAAACACCAGCTTCTTCCAAAAGAGACATACGTTGTTTCAGACGTAGCATATCATCGGCTGGAAATTCAAAGATATAGGGAACCAGAATCTGCTGCTGACTAGCATCTACATCTCCGATTTTTTCACGGTAATATTCGTACTTCACTCGCTCTTGAGCCGCATGCTGGTCAATGATATAGAGACCACCGTTTCCTTGAGCAAAAAGGTAGGTGCCGTGCATTTGCCCGAAATATTCCAATTCTGGAAAAGTTGAAGTTTCTTCTCCACCCAACTTATCTAAAGCTCTCTCTAAGCTCGCCTGATCCAGCTCTGGATGATCTAGTTGATTGTAAGAAGGAGATTGCCTTTCTGCAAATTTGACAGAAGCAACTTTTGAATTGAGTTCAGCTGTATCAGCAGATTGTTGGTCTAATCGGTCAGATTCCTCAAAAGAAGGTTGGGCTTCTGACACTTGTGGTTTCACAAAAAAGTCATTTCTTTCTTTATCGTAATAGAGTCGGTTTTCTTTGAGTGGGAGACTCGTCTGCTCAGGTCTATTTGCTCGGTTAATGGTTGATTTGGCTAAATTCTCTAATGCGTCCGGAATCAAATCCTGCTCTTTTAAACTTGCAGAAATGGCTTGCGAAATCAAGGCCATCAGTTCTCTCTCTTTTGAAATCCGCACTTCTTGCTTGGTCGGGTGAACATTGACATCAGCAAGATATGGGTCAATCCGAATATCAATCACAGCAATCGGAAAACGTCCCACCATGAGCTTGCTACCATATCCATCTAAAATAGCTCGATTGAGCAGGAAATTCTTGATGTAGCGACCATTGATGAGAATGGTGATGTAATTCCGATTAGCCCTCGTTAATTCTGGTAGGCTAATATAACCCGATACTTCAAAATCCAGATTAAAAGCTGAAATTTCAATCATTTTTTTTGCTGTTGTTAATCCATAGGTACCAGCAATTGCTTGACGCAGATTTCCTGTTCCTGCTGTCCGTGTCATCCCTTTACCGTCATTAACAAGAGTGAAAGCGACCTCTGGATGTGCTAGACTCAAACGGTTCATTACATCTACAATGTGAGACAGTTCTGCTTGTTGACTTTTCATATATTTTAAGCGAGCAGGTGTGTTGAAAAAGAGATCTTCCACCTTGATTTTGGTGCCTCTAGGACAGCTACTTGGTTCTATAGTTTCAATTTCTCCACCTTGCGCAATCAGAAGCGTTCCATGTGTTCCACCATTTGTCGCAGTTTCAATTGTCAAGCGTGAAACAGAAGCAATAGACGGAAGCGCTTCACCACGAAAGCCCAAAGTCCGAATCCGAAAAAGGTCGGCTTGCTTCTTAATTTTACTCGTTGCGTGCCGCCGCAAAGCCAAGGAAACCTCCTCATGCTCAATTCCTTCACCATTATCAATGACTTGAATGCTCTTGAGTCCCGCTTCTTCAATCTCAATTGTAATTTGGCTAGCGCCCGCGTCAATAGAATTTTCTATCAACTCTTTGACAACGCTGCTAGGTCGCTCAATGACCTCACCCGCCGCAATCTGATTGGCAAGATTTTCTGGTAGTTCAATAATTTTTGACATAGTTTTTGGTTTTACCCTTTCTAAACGTTGATTTAATAAGGTTCTGATGATGTTTACAACTATCAAAAACACAATTTGTTCACCTTTTTGTGGACTAAAGGGAGCTAATGGCTTTCTCAAAGTAAGCTACTGCTTCTTTTTCTTTGTCTCTTGATAGATGGCTGTAGATGTCTAAAGTCATTGTAATATTTGCATGACCTAAGCGATATTGTAATTCTTTGTATGAGATACCAGCATTCAGCAATAAACTAGCGTGAGTATGGCGGAAAGCGTGAAAGGTAAAGCGAGGGATACCTGCTTCTTTACAACGGGTATCTAAAGCGCTTTGCCTAATTGCCAAATCAAAATATTCTCTTGTAGGGGTGGCAAAGACAACAGACGGAGCACGCGCCCCAGTCTCGAAAAATAGCTGGCGTTGCCTATTCTTGTATAAGCGCAGCATATTGACCGTTTTCTTGTCTATGCTAATGGTTCGGTTAGCTGACTTTGTCTTGGCTGTACTAACCGCCTTTAAGCCTTTGTTATACGTTTTATTTACTGTGATTGTACTCTTATCAAGGTCTATGTCAGTCCATTCTAAGGCGCAGGCTTCACCAATCCGTAACCCTGTAGACAAGAGCAAATGATAGAGGACATACTCATAATACAAACCATAACGCTTGTACTGCTTCTTTTCTAGATTATCAAGAAAAGCCTTCAAATCATCTGGAGCAATAAACTTTACCTTGTTATCAGCCTTCTTTTGTCTTCTAGGAAGTATAATATCTCTAGCTGGGTTATTGGTGACAAGCTGCAGCAATATTCCTTGCTGAAAAATCCTCCTGATGATTGACCGTATTGTCACAAAGTTTTCAAAATATCTTGATAGTTGATTGATAAAAACTTGTATATCACTAGCCGTTATCTTGTCAAGTTGTCTGTTCCCAAAAACTGGGTAAATATGGGTTCTTAGATTGCTCAATGTCGCCTCATAGGTTTGAGGCTTAACGGTCAGCTTATAGCTTTCTAGCCATATGTCGGCCAACTCTTGAAAATTCTTGACCGTGACTGCCTTTTGAATGGTTGAGCCATTCAGTTTAAAATCTATCTGGGCTTGTTGAGCTTTTGATTTAACCTCTTTTCTTGTCCGTCCTGTCACACTGGTTTTTGCTTTCTTACCTGTTACCTGGTCAACACCGAGATAAACACTAGCACGGTACACAGTTGTACCGTTTTTCTTTTTGACTTCTGTTATTCTCATGATATACCTTTCTATCAGCAGGCAAGCCGTAAAAGTTTTAGATTCGGTTTATATCATGCGAGGAGCTACGAGAACGCCCCTATTTTTGTTTGTTTTATGTAAGACGGTAAATTATACCAGAAAAGAAAACAGATGCTTAAAACGCGTTTTATGAGGTTATTTGTCAATCAGTCCTTTAAGCTCTTTCTCAAAGTCTGAATTTATCTTTTGGGTTTTATTGAAAAGTTGATATTCTAACTTTGCCTTATCCTTAGCAGCCTTAGAAGTGATTTTACCATGACCCTCTAAAATATCGTATTCTTGGAAAGTCAAAAAGCGGTCAATACTTTGGGCTAGTTGCTGCATTGTCTGAGCTTTTCGCTGTTCTATCTGCCTTTCCAGATAATCAAAATAGCTAGAGATTCCTCTTTCAAGGGAACGGATTTGTTTTTCGGTTAGATAATTCTTTGCTATTTGGGTATCTGATTGCAGTATGCGACCGTCAGGAGAGTTTTTCCATGTAGTAAGCCCCATATTGTCCTTTGTATGGTCTGCTTTAGTGTAGATGATTTCCGCAGCAGTCTGCCCAGTGATTGCATAATGGAACTTATTCTGTACATCAGCATAGAATTGCTTAGTCAACGTGCTTTGTGGGTCATAGTCGATAGAGATTTCAGCAAAAACATCTGTAATCTGCAACCATATACGGCGCTCACTAGCTCGGATAGAACGCACGCGCTCCAAGAGCTCACGGAAATAGTCTTTTTCCAGAAGGTTCTCACCTTGTTTTAGACGGTCATCATCCATAGCGAAGCCTTTTAGCATATATTCGCGCAAAACGGAAGTAGCCCACTGTCTAAACCGCGTGGCTTTTTGAGAATTAACACGGTAACCAACTGAGATGATGGCATCAAGGTTGTAAAAATCAACTTGACGGACAACTTCACGACTACCCTCTATTTGAACTGTTTCCATTTTGGAAATAGTTGCTTTTTCTTCTAATTCCCCCTCTTCAAAGATATTTTTTAGGTGTTTACTAATTGCAGGAACACCGACATCAAAAAGTCTAGCCATTTCTTTCTGACTAGCCCAGATAGTTTCACCGCGTATAATAACGCTAGCTGTTTCTTGGTTGTTATCTGCTGAATAGATTAAAAATTGTAATTCGTTCATGGCTTCCTTTCTGTTGGTGTTTTAAAAATTAGATTTTAAGATATTTGCCTTGCTGAACTCCGAGCGAACCCCGAGAAATCACACGCTTGTAAGAGTGAATTTTATTCCTTACTTTTTTTGAATTTTTCTAGTTCTTCCAGATAATCTTCTGCCCAAATTCCAGTTTTTTGATAGCGTTCAATTTTATCCACATATCTCCGATTAAAGTTAGCTTCTATTTCCAAATCCATAATCATATCCATATTTTGATGTGTATAGTCAAGACTAGAAATGTATTCTTCTAAGAAATTAGCTTGAGTTTTATAAAATTCTTTAATACCATTTAAATCTTTTGCAGGAACAGAATTGCCGACATTATAATTATATATGTTTATAATATCATTCAAATCTAATCTTATAAAAAAAGCACTATCTATAGCTTGCTTTGTACTTGCAAAAGCTTTTTCATCTAGTTCATCTCTAGTTTTTACTATATAATTTTGGATATAATCCCAATTATAACGACTTTGAGCGTGTTCTCCATTAAGAAGTTGACCCACGGTTATATTTCCAATTTTTGCAATTTTTAGCAAGTTTTCTTTATTAGGTAAGTTACGACCTTTTTCCCAATTGTTAACAGTTCCTTTGCTAGTATTAAGTATTTTCCCGAACTCCTCCATAGTCGCGCCCTCATCTAAACGAATACTTTTAATCCTGTTTCCAACCGCTAGATTATCAATTTCCAAAATTCTTGACCTCCTTTTTGTATATAATAACCCTTTTTTAAACAAAAGTAAATAAAAGTATTGACAGAAAATAAAAAAAGGTTTATCATCTAAGTATGCAAAAGTAAAGGAGGTGGTTTTGTGAATAAGAAAAATGCGATTCGCGGATATCGGAATATGCTTGGATTAACGCAAGAGCAGTTAGGGAAACAACTTGGCATGACAAAACAAACATATCATAATAAGGAAGTTGGAAAGAACTCGTTCTCAGATAAGGAAAAGATAGAGTTTAAAAAATTGCTTTTACCACTATTTCCAAATATAACTATTGAAGATATATTTTTTTAAACAAAAAGTATGCAAAAGTAAAGTGAAGAAAGAGAGGCGCAACATGGAATTAGTCTACATGGACGGTAATAAAGAGCCGTACACAACAAGCGAGATAATCGCTGAATGTGCTGCTATTAGTCATCACGCTATACAAGAGCATATTAGAAAGCGTAAAGACCGTTTAGAAAGATACGGAATAATCGCATTTGAAATGCGTAAATTAAATGGGCGGGGTAGACCCGAAAAGCTTTACCGACTGAACGAGCAACAAGCAACTTTGCTGATTACATTCTTAAAAAACACCGAGCAAGTCGCAAACTTTAAAGAAAATCTTGTCAAAGCATTCTTTGAGATGCGGGACGAGGTGGCAGAGTTTAAGCTGCAGCGTGTTTTAGAACAGCCCAAAAGAAAAAGCCTGCATGAGGCGATTGAACATTGGGAACAAGCTCCAAAACACGCGCACCCAACTCTTAACAATCTTTTACTGAGAGGTGCTAGCGGCATGAATAAGCGCCAACTGATGACGGCGCGTGGTGGCTATAATGGCATTGATAGCCTAACCAGTACCGAGCTAGCCAGATATCAAGACTTAGAGGATATGGCTATTGCTATGATTAAGCTAGGCATGACTTATCAGGAAATAAAATCCATGGTCTTTAGACCACAACAAGGAGGATAAAAAAATGTATCTATCAAACGAACAAGAAAAAGCTCATCTATACGCTATGATCGACCTTGCAGACAATGCTATTTTACAAGGTGATAAAAAACAAGCACTAACTAGCCTTTATTTTATCAAAACAGGGCTTGAAAATATTTTAAAAGACAACGATAACTTGAAAGCTGAATAAGCAGCAAGCGCTAGAATCGATTTTAACCTGATTTTCGCCAATAAGATATAGCTAAAATCAACTTGAAATGTCTCAAGGGTATAATTATACCCCTAACCGTTTCAACCGCTCAAAACGCCTATTAGAGTGCTTAAAAACAGAATAAAACAAAAAGGCTTAACCAACCGACCAAGTAGGAAGCCTTTCACACAAATACTAAAACAATACAGCAGGCAAGCCGTAAGGGTTTTAGTAAAGATTTATAGCTAGATTATACCATATCTAGGACATTTTGACCATACGGAGGGCGCTACCCCTTAAAAAGGGCATAAATACAAGAAAATTTAAACGAGGTAAAACACCATGACGAAAACAACAACAGTATTATTGAGCACTGAAAAACTAATCGACTTAGGTAGTGAACTAACTGACATCATGAACAGCTTAGAAATGAATAACTTAACTCTAGAAGCCTTAGAGATAACGCAAAAAGTGGATACAGCGACCTTTAACTGGATAGCTAAGAAATATATTGAGACTGCTTATGCACAAAACGAAAAACTTTGCCAAAGACTAGACAAAATTGCCTTTCTGCTATTAAACAATGACAAACCCAAGGAACTGGAGGCATTAAACAAATGAGCGAACTACTAGGCGCAATTTAAACGCTACTACTTTTCTTTCTTGCTGGTATTTGTACTCAACTGTTTAATGCTTGGGCAATTGCTTACAAGCGGAGGGGCTATATCACTAAAAAGCAACTCAGAAAAATTGAAAAATGGCTAGAGGTTATGGAGGCAGAACATGGCAGATAAAAAAGAGTTTGACCTTGCAAATGAAAGAGCTAAGAACTTTGGTATTTGGCTAGAAGAAGCCTATCAGACTATGCTAGATTTTTCCCTAGAAGATAAATTTGACTGTTACAGTATTGAGGAACGAAACCAACTAGAACGAGTTTTAGAAACTTTAATGGATTTTTGCGATATGTGGGAAAGAGGGCAGATTATCCTAGTTAGCAAAGAAAGAGAGGCAATTGAATGAGGCTTCCAACTTTACCAGAGAATTATAAGCGCGTGCTTGCTCTTATCCCGCAGGGATCAGAAAGACCACGCGCAGGCAAAGAGATTGTTAAACTCACAGGGTTAGATATCCGAACCGTTCGAGGCATTATCCGCAGTTTAGTGGTTAAATATCATATCGCTATTTGTGGAAGCCGTGACCTAGCAGGCGGTTACTATATCCCAGCAAATGACAGCGAACGTCTGGTAGGTATCAGAGCACTAGATAGGCAGCGACAAGATGAGCAAAAGCGGATTAGTGCCCTCATGTATGCGAACTTGAATGAACAAGACAAATATTTGAAAGGCGGTTAGCATGGCATTGTTTAGCTTAGATACAGAAACACAACTAAAGGCGGAAGCCCTGACCTTGCTTTCTGACTTTCTGCAGTCTTACACACAGCCAAAGCCAAGACAGCTTGGACTAATGACAGCCCAACAGGTTAAGGAGGAACTAGGGATAAAATCCAAAACCTTGGCACGTTGGGAAAAAGCGGGCTTAAAACGATATCGCCCACCACTAGAAGACACTAGGAAAGTCTTTTATAAAGTAAGCGATATTCTGGTATTTTTGGGAGTAGATTAGGGGGAACAATGGCAAAAACAAAAGTTTATTTTTGGTTAAAAATTGATAAAAAGTTTTTTGATAATATCTTTATCAAGAGACTTAAAACTTTACCGGGTGGTTACACTATGACAGTTATATATATCAGACTTATGCTTGAAAGTCTTGATAGTGACTGCATTCTTTACTACGAGGGATACTTTGATAGTTTAAAAGCAGAATTAGCCTTAAAGCTAGATGTTTCAGAAGATGATATTGAAATGACTATAGCATATTTTACAAAATGCGGTCTAATTCAGATTGACGAAGATAAAAATGCCGAGATGCCCCAAGCTAAAGCTATTGTTATGAGTGAAACAAACTGGGCCGGATATAAAAGAAATCAGCGAGAAAAGGGGAAATTGGACAATATCCAACCTAATTCGACAAATTCCAACTCATGTCCAACAGAGATAGAGATAGATATAGATATAGAGAAAGAGATAGAGCAACAGCTAAAGCAAGAAAAAGCTGGTGAAGTTGGTAAAAATATTATCTTTGAAAAACTAAAAGAGGCTTTTGGTGAAATGTCTGTTAGTGGCACAATGGTGACAGAGGTTGAAGACTTGCTAGCTACTCACGGCCAGACTTTGTTACTTTATGCTCTTGAACAAACCATATTGAACAACGGTAGGTCTATTAGATACACGCGCTCAATCCTTGAACGCTGGCAAGGTCAAGGATTAAAGACTATCGAGCAAGTCAAACAAAATCAAGCAGCTTACGAGGCTAAGAAACAGCCATTAGCACAACCAACACAGGACAACTTCCCTGATGTCCCGTTTTAGGAGGAGGTGAAAACATGGAGGAACAGTTCAAAGAGTATCAAAATAGAAAAATACTTGATAAGGTCTGCTCAATTCATAACGTGAACTATTGGCAAATATCAACACCTATTAGGGGAAGTGATGAACGTAAGTTGCAAGAGTTTTGCCCTGAATGTGTCAGAGAGAATATACAGCGCGAAGAACAAGAGTTAGCTAACGAAGCCACAAACCAACAAGTCTATCAAAAAACCTATCATGTCCTAATGCGTGATAGTGTAATCCCTGATGAGTTAAAAACAGCAACATTTGACAATTTCATAGTCGAGACACAAGAGGAGAAACAACTATTAGCCTTTGCTCAAAATCAGGTAAAGAAGTACCTAGAGGGTATGAATGGAAATACGCTGATTACAGGCTCTACAGGCGTTGGAAAAAGTCATCTAAGTGTTGCTATGGCTAAAGCTATCAACGAGGACAGTAAGGCTAAAAATGAGCCTAAAAGCGTTCTGTTTGTAACCTTTACAGATATTGTTAATAAAATTCAAGATGGTTGGACTTATGGCAAGAATGCAGCTTTTACTAAATCTGATGCCGTGGAACTCTTGAAAAGGCCTGACTACCTTATCATTGATGATCTAGGGGCAAAGAATGCGGTTATTAAACCTAAGAACGATTGGGAACAGGATTTATTATTTGATATACTTAACAATCGTGAGAATACAATTATCAATACCAATCTAAGCGGTGATGAATTAAAAACAGTGTATAACGAACGTAACTATAGCCGCATTCTCAAGGGTTTAGAGGGGAATTCATTCAGGATTTATAGTATCAAAGATAAGCGGTATTCAATTCGACAATTAAAGACTAAACAAGTTAAGAAATAACAAAGAGGCGCGTGCCTCTTTTATTGTTTAGCTAGACTTGAAAATTAAGCGGGCTTTTGGTAAGGTATTGAATATAGGATCTAACAAGATAGCGCGTGATTGAACAAAGAACGAACAAAGAGAAAATAACTATTTGAGTCATGGATAATCCAAAGAACACGCGCAGAAAATAGCAAAAAAAGCCAGCTTGTGCTAGCTCCTTTTGGTATAAATTCGATAACTCTATTATATCATAGGAGAGATAAAACATGCTGGAATTGTTTAGAGAGATTGACGAAAAAGCAACTCAAGCCAAGGCTAAAAAGATTTTACAGACTTATCGCCGTTTGTGTCGAATTGCTGGGAGTGAATACACTTTGCGGAGCGCCAGTGCTTTTTCAGACCAACCACGTAGCAAGAACAATCAGCCAAGCAAAGGACTTGAAACCTTTGTAGTAAAAAGGCTAGACGCAGAAAGAGAGAAAGCAGAGATAGACAAGGCTATTAGTTTGCTCTCTAGTGATATGTACAAAGAAATATTGATTAGAAGATTTTGCAAAGCAAGACAGTGTAGCAATATCTGTATATACATGGAATTAGACTTGTCTGAATCGGAATTTTACAGAGAACAAAGCAAGGCATTATTAGAGTTTGCGGAATGGTATAAAGCCGGTGAATTGCTTGTCTTTAAACCTTACGTAACGGGTTGAAACAGTATTTATACAAACCAAGATACAGGGGCTATTTGCCCCTATTTTTTGAACGGGGTGGGGGTTGTTCGGAATAAAAGAACGCTGCCCTCTTCTGTGCAAAAAATTCCCTTTTTGAAATTTTTGAATGCAATAGGAAAAGAAAAAATCAATTTTAAACACCCCCCCGCACCCTTGCGAGAGCAAGAGAGCCGCGACAAGATATCATCTTACATCACGCGCCAATTTTTCAGATTTTTATGGGGTGTCATGGAGCCAGAGTTAGGAGGTGAGTTCGCTTGGTTAAAAATCCTTACTATCGGCAGAACAAAGGGCGTTTACCCAGCGACCCGCCGAACTATTTGGGAGCAGTTGCGAGGGAGACTTGGCGCAAAATCGTTCCGTTTTTAGAACCTTGTTATCAATCTATAACCAAATGCTAAACTGCAGTATTTTAGATATGCTATCAGTTAAAAAACTTTTTCTTTCCACTTGTTTTTTATGCGCATAATGTGTATAATAGAAAATGTAAGGAGGTAACGTGCACTATGCCACTTACAGGAAAAGAAATGGCAAAGCTAGCCGAGAAAAACGGTTGGGTAGAAATCCGACAGAACGGCAGCCATCACCATTTCAAACATGAAGATTTTGATTATATAGTGACTATCCCAATCCATGGAAACAAGGATTTAGGAAGAGGGCTAGAAAGCAAAATCCTGAAAGATTTGGGGCTGAAATAATCCCCCTTATCTTTCATTTTTGGAGGTAACAGACTATGTTAAAATCATATCCAGCAATTTTTCATAAAGAGGAAGACGGTTCTTATTGGGTAGAATTTCCAGAGTTTGGAGGAGGCACACAAGGGGCAAATGTTGAAGAAGCCTTGAAAAATGCCCGTGAAATGCTTGAGAGTGTTTTAGCTGCTTACATAGACGAAGGATTAGATATGCCAAAGCCTAGCGACATCATGGCTTTAACCGTAAAAGATGGCTTTGTTAGCATGATACAAGCAGACCCTACCCCGTTTATTCGCAACAATAAAGCCGTTAGAAAGAATGTGACTGTCCCTGAATGGCTAGTAAGATTAGCGGATCGTGAAAAAGTAAATTATTCTGAGGTGCTAACTCAAGCCCTAGAAACAAAGTTACAAGCCTAGACACAGTCAGCATGCGCAGCAATAGAAACGCGCGTGATGACATGGTATAATAATCTTATCAGCAAGGCTACAAGCAACTAAAAAGCGTAGCTATTCACTACGCCAGTTCTTGCCTGCTGAACTCATATTGTAAATGACCTGTAAAGGTCTTTTTTTGTTCACCTTTTTGTGGACTTTTAAGGATTTTCTAACAACTTCTAATATTACATAATATTGATAAAACCCAGTAATATCAACGGTTAAGAGCTGTCAATGAGTTGTAAAACTATCTATTTCCTAGTTCTATAATTTTTGACATAGTTTTCTCCGTAAGTATTCTAGCTATCATTATAACATAAAGCTGTTTTTCTATCAGAAGTCCGGTGTGAGGGGAACACACATCGTTTACTAGAAAGAACCAAATAGACAAGCAAAGCAACCACTTAGGTAAAAGTCCTTGTTTTCCTAGTCGAAATAATGTTTAATAGATTTAGGAAGAGGGAGGTAGTTAGTGACCTCTTGGTATGAACGAAAATCAGCAACAAACCAACATCTGGAAAGAAGGGATGTTTATGAAAGTGCAATTGTATATTGACGAAAAGTTTTCAGAGGAAAAAGTCATTATCGAAGCACCGGCTTTGTCAGACGCCATTCAGCAATTGATGAAATTTGCTCAACAACTCGGTAAAAACAAAGTTATTCGAGCCAAAAAAGAGGAAGAGATTTACCTATTAGATACTGCTGAAATTCAGCGGGTTTATATTGAAAACCGCCAAGTTTGGGCTGAAACAGCGACAGGCAATTATCTCTTAGGGCTTCCGCTTTATCAAGTTTTGAAATTGCTTCCCACTGATTTTCTACAGATTTCCCAATCTGAAATCATCAATACCAAACAGATTGATCATCTGAAATTGACCGGCAGCGGTCTGATTCAGATTACACTAAAAAACGGTCTGATAACGTATTCATCTCGCCGTTATCTCAAAGCTATAAAGGAGAAATTACAACTATGAAAAAAACATTATTCAGAGATGCTCTAGGAGGCATTGTTATCGGACTCCTCCTATCCGTCATCTTTTCTTACTTTTTTGCACCTGTCTATCATCCGCTCAACCCTTATTCAGTAGTTGGTCTTTGGATGGAACAGCATCATATTCACGGCGCCTTAGTCGTTCTCTATTGCGCAGCTATATGGGGTCTAATCGGCTTGCTCTTTAGCTTAGGAAAAGAGCTTTTCAAAAAAGATTGGAGCATCCTCAAAGCAACAATCTGTCACTATGGGCTTATGATTCTAGGATTCATTCCCTTAGCTCTTTTAGCTGGCTGGTTTCCAAGTAAACCCATTTTCATCTTACAGTTGATTTTGGAATTTACTGTTGTTTATCTTATCCTTTGGGCGATCCTGTCTTATCTGACTAAAAAGAAAATTGAGAAAATCAATCATCACTTAAAGGAACAATGCAAATAGCAAGAAATAACCGCTGTGAAAAAACTCACGGCAGTTATTTGAACCCAACTAAAAATGCAGATTGATAGAAAACGATCATAGCTTACTAAATTGTTGTGGTTTGAAGATTAGACCCTAGCTGCAATTCTGGTATGACATTTCAGCAAAGTAGGCTGTTAGCCAGCCACACCCACTATAGCTTCAACATTTTAAAATTTCTTCTTCATCTCTGCCACAGCCAACATCACTTCCATTGGGGTCATATTATAAATGTCCAACTGGCGCAACTCGTCTAAAATAGGTGATTCGGTTATTTCTGGAAATAAAGACATCTGCTCAGCCACTTGATTTTTTTCACGAGCATCCGCAGGCAATGTATTAGAGATGCCAAGAGATGACTTCTCATTTGCTTGGCTTTCTAATCGTGTCAATATTTGATCCGCTCTTGTCAACAAATCATTTGGCAAACCTGCAATTTTTGCTACATGAATCCCATAAGATTTATCAGCAGGTCCGACTTCAATCTTATGAAGAAATGTTACTTGACCATCTTTTTCTAGGGTTGCTACATGGACATTTTCTAGTTTTGTCAAGCTAGTTGACAGTTCTGTCAACTCGTGATAGTGAGTCGCAAAAAGTGTCTTGGAGCCTGTCCGATTGTGAATATACTCAATAATCGCCTGAGCAAGCGCCATGCCATCATAGGTCGCTGTTCCTCTTCCTAACTCATCGAAAAGAATGAGTGAATTTTCTGTTGCTTGAGAAATAGCATGGTTCGCTTCCATCATTTCAACCATAAAGGTTGATTGTCCAGAAACCAAGTCATCCGCTGCACCAATTCGAGTAAAGATTGCATCAAAAATCGGCAATTGAGCGCTTTCAGCTGAAACATAAGAGCCCATTTGAGCCATAATCACAATGATTGCTAACTGCCGCATATAAGTTGACTTCCCACTCATATTTGGACCTGTAATTAGCTGAACATTAATATTCTCGTCCATTGAAATGCTGTTAGGAATATAGGTTTGTGCACCCATAACTTTTTCTACAACCGCATGCCGCCCTTTATCAATTTGGATAGAGCGCTGCTCAATAAATTCTGGTCTCACAAAGTGTTGCTTTTCAGCTACAGTTGCAAAGCTTTGCAGCACATCAACTGTTGCCAGAGTTTGCGCCAAGGATTGCAGGCGTTTGATATATTTACCAGCTTCCTCACGAATGCGCATAAAAATCTCGTATTCCAAATTAGCTGATTTTTCACGCGCTTCCAACATCTCGCCTTCAATACGAGCCAGTTCTTCCGTACCAAAACGCTCCGAATTTTTCAAAGTTGCCTTGCGGAAAAAATGACTAGGAACGTGTTCAAGCTGGGAATTGGTGACATGGAAATAATAACCATCTTTTTTATTGTAATCAATCTTCAGGTTGTTAATTCCACTAGTTTCTCTTTCTTTCGCCTCAATATCTGCAATCCAACTCGTTCCATCTCGCATGACCACTCGATACTTGTCCAAAGTTTCATCAAAACCTGTTTTAATAATATTACCCTCTGTAATGACATTTGGAGCATCCGACGAAATTGCTGACTGAATCAAGGCTGCCAATTCAGGAATTTCATCCAATTTGGCAATCAAATCTTCCAAAACTGGGCTGTCAATTCCTTTTAAAATTCCCTTAATTTGTGGTACATGACTCAATGTCGCAGCAAGTTGTAATAAATCTTTCGGATTGGTCTTGCCAAACGAAACCCGACTGGCTAAACGCTCAATATCATACACTCCTTTGAGACTGTCTGATAAGTCACTGCGCTCAAAGAAATGATCTAAAAAGACTTGCACTACATCCTGCCGCTTGACGATTCGCTCTTTATCAATCAACGGACGTTGAATCCACGCTCTCAACAATCGCGTTCCCATAGCTGTCTTGGTCTCATCCATCAACCAATAAAGGCTACCGTGCTTCTTTCCTGTCCGAGCATTCTCTGTCAAATCCAGACTTGCCATAGTTGAGTAGTCCATCTGCAAGAAATCTTTGATTTCATAATGATGAACTTGTTTCAAATGACTAAGCTCACGTAGCTGCGTTTTATGAACATACTCTAATAACTTTCCAGCTACTTGGTGCTCTAGCGGCGACAAGTCCTTTCCTAGTAGCTGAACATCATCAAATGTAGTTTCTACTTGCGATAAAAGGAGATTCATTTGAGTCTCCAATACTTGACGCTCCATTTCAGGCAATTCATACCCTATGACCACTTCACGCGCTCGTAGGTTTCGGATTTCTCCACAGACCATGTTAAAATCACTGAGAGTTGTAACTTGAAATTCACCTGTTCCCACATCCATATAAGCCAGCCCATATATACCTGCCAGCTTATCCAAAGCCACTAAAAAGTTATTCTGACTGTCTGGTTTTGAAGAATCAACTACTGTCCCCGGCGTAATCACCTGTACTACTTCGCGTTTGACTACTCCAACCGCTTTTTTAGGATCTTCCATTTGCTCTGCAATCGCAACTTTATAGCCTGCTTCAATTAAGACATCAATGTATTGCTGCACCGAATGATAAGGAACTCCTGCCATTGGGATTGGATTCTCCGAGTTTTTATTGCGGCTAGTCAGAGCAATCTCTAAAATCTGTGCCGCATTGGTCGCATCATCATAGAATAATTCATAAAAATCTCCCATGCGAAACAACAGAAAAGCATCTGGATAATCTTTTTTTATATCTAAATACTGTTGCATTCCTGGAGATAGTTTTTCTTTTGTCATTCTCATCCTTTCTGTTGGTTAATAGTGATAAGAGTGGGATAGAAATCAATAGTTGCGTAGAAACTTGATTTCATCGTCCCACATCCGCATAGCTGGGAGTGGGACAGAACTCATCTTGAAAATTTTCAGTTCGTAGTCTCACCTCCGCAGGATTGCTCAACAGTCTGGGAGACTGTTGAGCAATCAGCTACTGCGTCTTGTTGACTACATAAACAAAGGAAGCTGAGCTCTTTGTCCCAGCCTCATCATTCATTCTCTTAATCCATTTTCTCAAGGAGCTGCTCTTCCATTTGTTTTGCAGCTGCTGTATCACGACAGATAACTAAGAGCGTGTTAGCCCCTGCTACCGTTCCTAAAATCAGCTCACCTTTATTGGCATCCACAAAGTTAGCCAGAATAGAAGCATCTCCTAAGCGAGTATGAAGAACCAAGGAAAATTCCGCCCGAGAAACACCCTCTACATGATAAGACAAGAACTCAACCAAATCGATTTTATTTGTTTCATCTGCTAAAACATAATAAACTTCATTGTTTTTCTTGGCTTTCGTCAATCCAATTTCACGTAAGTCCCGAGAGAGGGTTGTCTGTGTTACAATGATGCCTTGTGCCTTTAAACGATCCTGAATATCTTTTTGTGTACTCAGTTTTTCTTCCTTAATCATTCGCTTAATTAGTTTATGACGTTCACTCTTTTTCATTTTATCCTCAATAATGTATATTTATACTCAAAATTATACCAAAAAAATTGAAGATTCGTCAAAAAATATGTTAAAATACTAGTAAAAGACCAAAGGAGAAACCATGGATAATAAACAATTGATTGCAAGTGAACTGGCTAAGGTCATTGACAGCTTAGACCAAGACGCTATTTTAAATGTACTAGAAAAACCCAAAAGCTCAGATTTAGGTGATATTGCTTTTCCTGCCTTTTCTTTAGCGAAAGTAGAACGAAAAGCGCCTCAAGCGATTGCAACAGATATTGCAGAAAAAATTGACTCAACAAACTTTGAAAAAGTAGTGGCAACTGGTCCTTATGTTAATTTCTTCCTTGATAAATCAAAAATTTCAGCTCAAGTTATCAAAGAAATTGTAAAAGAAAGAAACAACTATGGGCAGCAAAGTGAAGGAAATGGAGAAAACATTACCATTGACCTCTCCAGCCCAAACATTGCAAAACCATTTTCAGTTGGTCATTTGCGCTCAACCGTTATCGGTGATGCTCTTTCTAATATTTTCCGTAAATTGGGTTACAACACCATTAAAATCAATCACTTAGGTGACTGGGGAAAACAATTCGGTCTTTTAATGGTGGCTTATAAAAAATGGGGCAGCAAAGAAGCCGTCGAAGCAAATCCAATTGATGAATTACTGAAACTGTACGTTCGTATCAATGCGGAAATCGAAACAGATCCTGAGCTTGATGACGAAGGTCGCCTCTGGTTCAAAAAACTAGAAGACGGTGATCCTGAAGCTACTGAATTATGGCAATGGTTCCGCGACGAAAGCCTGAAAGAATTTAACCGTATCTACAAATTGCTTGGCGTTGAATTCGATAGTCTGGCTGGTGAAGCCTTCTATAATGACAAGATGGACGAAGGCATCAAAATCCTTGAAGAAAAAGGATTGTTGGAAGAGTCTAAGGGGGCTAGCATTGTCAACCTTGATGATGTCAATCTGCCACCAGCTATGATTAAGAAATCTGACGGAGCAACACTTTACATTACACGTGATATTGCGACAGCTATGTACCGTGCTCGCACTTACAACTTCGTTAAAAACATTTATGCTGTAGGTCAAGAACAAGCTAATCACTTCAGACAATTAAAAGCCGTTTTGAAGAAGATGGGATTTGACTGGAGCGATGATATGATTCATGTAGACTTTGGCTTGGTAACAAAGAACCGCCAAAAATTGTCTACACGTAAAGGAAATATCATCCTTCTTGAACCAACTCTTCAAGAAGCTATCAATCGTGCTCAGTCACAAATTGAAGCCAAAAATCCTGACCTTGAAAACAAAGAAGCCGTTGCTCGTGCTGTCGGAGTAGGAGCTGTTAAATTCTACGATTTAAAAACAGACCGCCGCAACGGTTACGACTTTGATTTGGAGGCCATGGTTTCTTTTGAAGGAGAAACAGGGCCATATATCCAGTACGCTTATGCACGTATCCAATCAATCCTTCGCAAGGCTGACTTCAAGCCAAGCGCTGAAGCAACATACAGCCTAGATGATGCTGAAAGTTGGGAAATCATTAAACTGCTGCAAGATTTTGCCCGTATTGTCAAACGTGCAGCTGACAATTATGACCCATCACTCATTGCAAAATATGCAATCAGTCTTGCACAAGCATTTAACAAATTCTACGCACACACTCGTATCTTAGACGAAAATCCTGAACGTGACAGCCGTTTAGCTCTTAGTTACGCAACAGCTGTTGTTCTAAAAGAATCTCTTCGTCTTCTCGGCGTTGATGCTCCAGAAAAAATGTAATTTTCTAACCCTATCAAAAAATCCTATCGGTATTTACAACGATAGGATTTTTTATTACATTCCGTATAATTCTTCAATTTTCAGACCAATTCGTTTGACATCTTCATTCAAGCCACGAAGTTCAAATGTGTCCAAGACTGGAAAGCCAAATCGCTCTGCATATTGCTTAGCTGTTAAACAATATTGGTTGTTAAAATTACGATTACCACTACCAACAATTCCAAAACAGCGCTTGTAATTCTCTTCAAAAGTGATAAAGTCACCTAAATCATTGGTAAGAATCTCTACATCTCCATTATCCAAACCATTTCCACCTTCTAAGTAGGTTGGTAAAAAGGCTACAAAGGGCTGAGACATGGCGTAAAATGGTCGCTCCTCTTTCACCATATCTTTTATATCCACCTGCTCAATCTCAACATTTTCATGTCGCTCTTGCAAAAAAGCAGACAAACGTTTGATAAAACTCGCTGTGTTCCCACTTAAGCTAATATAAACCAAGGAAATCTTCATATTTTCTCACTTTCTAAAAATAAAACACATCTATCATTCTCTTAAAATTTTAAGCTGATAGATATGTTTTGTCAACTATTGTAATTCTTCTTTTGCTAAGTCTTGTTGCTGCCATTTCATCTTGAAAAAGACAATAACAAGGAAAAGAATATTAAATGCAAAATAAATAATGGTCAAAACTCTTGTCGATGAGATTGCTGTGGCACGCATCGTTTGATCTTTATAAAGATTGTTGAGTGGCATACCACCGATATAATTGTAAATTGTCCCAATAATTCCTAATAGCACATAAGCAATATAGGCAAAATTAGCGTATAGAATGTTTTTCTTGACGATAAACACAATGGCAGCAATCAACAGTAGAATGGAAAGGATAACTAATATTTTATGCGGAATATTATGAAGAAAGACAAGACTTCTTTCAGTTACTTCCACGATTTGCTTCACAACCGTTTCAGACAATCCTTTATAAGAACTTGTATTCGTTATTTTTTCACTGCCAAAAAAGGTTCCTACAAGTGTAAAAGATGATAGAATGGCTGATAGTGTCAGCAAGACATATAGATAAATTGGTCGTTTTTTCACAATAATCCTCCTCGTTGTGAAAAAGTTTTCAGTTTTATTTATTATAACGTAAGCAGTCAAAAATGGCAACAAAAGTTTCACTAGTGTCAATTATTTTTTTCAAACAAAAGCCCCTCAACTATCAATCAAGGGGCCTATTTGCTATTGAACTAGTTCAAATGCCAAATTTCATCGTTATATTGAGCAATCGTACGGTCAGCAGAGAAGAAGCCTGCTTTTGCAATATTGACAAGAACTTTTTCAAGCCAGACATCACGGTCTTCATAATCCGCAAACATGCGTTCTTTTGTTTCAATATAGTCTTCCAAGTCAAGAAGCGTCATGAACCAGTCTTTATTGATCAATTCATTGTAAAGTCGTTCCAAGCGCTCTTTCTTACCAACTGCAAGAATAGCATCACTGACAATGAAATCAACCAGCGGTTTGATTGCTTTACGAGCATAGAATTCACTTGACTTATAAGCTTCTTTGGCATACAAATCAATAACTGTTTCAGAATCTTCACCGAAGATATAAATGTTGTCATCGCCGACTAATTCATGAATTTCAACATTTGCTCCGTCTGAAGTACCAAGCGTTAAAGCACCATTTAGCATGAATTTCATGTTACCAGTACCTGAAGCTTCTTTAGAAGCAAGGGAGATTTGCTCAGAAATGTCACCGGCTGCAATTAAGAAGCTAGCTGCTGTTACATTATAGTTTTCAACCATAACGACTTGCAAGTATGGAGAAACTTCTGGGTCGTTAGCAATTACTTCTGACAAGCAAAGGATTAAATGAATAATATCTTGCGCAATCGTGTATGCTGGAGCAGCTTTCCCACCAAAGAAGACTGTAATTGGACGCGCAGGAATGTTTCCAGCCTTGATGTCCAAGTATTTGTGAATGACATAAAGAGCATTCATTTGTTGGCGTTTGTACTCGTGAAGACGTTTGATTTGGATATCAAAGATTGATTCAGGATTGATTTCAACACCTTGGTGCTCTTTCAAGTGACGAGCTAACTTCCGTTTGTTGTGAGCTTTGATTTTTTCAAGTTCAGCTTTCACATCAGCCTTACCAGAAAATTCAAGTAAGTCTTCTAATTTTGAAGCATCATGGTGCCAATCGCGGCCAATCAAGCTATCAATGTAATTTGACAAACGTGGATTTGCGTGCATGATCCAGCGACGGAAGGTGATTCCGTTTGTTTTATTGTTGAATTTTTCTGGATAAATGTCGTAAAAGGCCTTGAGTTCTGAGTTTTTCAAGATTTCTGTATGAAGAGCAGCAACCCCATTGACACTATATCCATAGTGAATGTCCATGTGAGCCATGTGTACACGATCATGTTCATCAATAATTTGAACAGCTGGATCTGCGTATTCAGCCTTCACTCGCTTATCCAATTCTTTGATAATTGGAACCAAGTGTGGAACAACTTCTTCCAAGAATTCAAGCGGCCATTTTTCAAGCGCTTCAGCAAGAATGGTATGGTTTGTATAAGCCGTCATATTCTTAACGATATTGATTGCTTCATCAAGAGAAATACCACGTTCTGTCAAAAGACGAATCATCTCTGGAATGACCATAGATGGGTGTGTATCGTTGATTTGGATAACAGCATAGTCAGCCAAGTCATGAAGATTGCTACCTTTTTCAATCGCTTCATCAATAATCAATTGTGCACCATTTGACACCATAAAGTATTGTTGGAAGATACGGAGCAATTCACCTTGCTTATTACTATCATCTGGATAAAGGAATAGAGTCAAATTACGAGCAATATCTGTCTTATCAAAGTCAATCCCATCTTCAATGATACTTGCATCTACTGAGTCAAGGTCGAACAGACGAAGACGGTTTTTAGTAGCTGTTTTATAACCAGGCACATCAATGTCATAAAGAGTTGATGTTAAAGTGAAATCAGCAAATGGTACTTGATAGCTATGGCTTGATTTTACTAACCAATTTTGCTCTGTCAACCAGAAGTTTGGTACTGTTGTTTGCTCATTATTTTTCAATACTTGTTGGAAAAGACCAAAGTGATAGTTCAGACCTACACCGTCTCCATTCAAACCAAGTGTTGCAATAGAATCAAGGAAGCAAGCAGCCAGACGTCCTAAACCACCATTACCAAGTGAAGGTTCTAATTCGACTTCTTCCACTTCAATCAAGTCTTTACCAGCGTCTGCTAATTCTTTTTTGACATCATCATAAAGGCCAAGGTTGATGAGGTTGTTTGACAACAGTTTTCCAATCAAAAATTCTGCTGAAATGTAATACAATTTCTTTTTACCAGTATTAACTGGCTTTTGTGCACTAGCCAATTTTGTATAGTTTAAAAGGGCAATATACAATTCTTCATTGCTGCATTCAGCAATTTCTTTTTGATAAGTTTGTTGGATAAATTCTTGTAAATTTGACATTTTTTCTCCTACCTAGAAAAGAACGTTACAATTCATTCTCTTCCTTTAATAATTTTTTATTTAAACGACGATATGTTTTCGTCAAGCTATATAACTCTGCTTCAATCACAGGGTCCAATTCATCTGCTGTCATACGCCATGACCAATTGCCACCAATGCTTGATGGATAGTTCATGCGAGCTGAGCCGTCTAGTTCAAGCAAATCTTGCATGGTTGCAATTGCCATAAAGCTGACAGAAGCAAAGATAGTCCGTAGCATAGCATGAGGTACTGTTTCATATTCTTTACGATTAGTATATTGAGCCATATATTCACGTGTGGCATCATCAATTTCATCGCGATACCAACCAAGTACCGTGTTATTATCATGCGTACCTGTGTACATGACAGAATTGTTAGGCGCAAGATGTGGACTATCAATACTTTCAGACTCTGGATTAAAGGCGAATTGAGTGACTTTCATACCAGGGAAGCCTGTTTTTTCCCGCAAAGCAATCACTTCGTCGGTCATAAAGCCTAAGTCCTCGGCGATGATGTTTAGTTCACCCAATTCTTCCTTCACAGCTTTAAACAAAGCATAATCAGGACCTTTCACCCATTTACCAGGAGCGGCTGTATCGGATCCAGCAGGGATTTCCCAATAAGATTCAAAACCACGAAAATGATCGATACGAACCACATCGTAGATTTTGAAACTCTCACGCAAGCGTTCAATCCACCAGCTATACCCATCTTCATCCATTGCCTTCCAGTCATAAATTGGGTTTCCCCAAAGTTGACCGGTCGCAGAGAATTCATCTGGCGGACATCCTGCTACACATGTAGGCTGTCCTAATTCATCTGTTTTAAAGAAATGCGGTTGCGCCCAAACATCACAGCTATCAGCTGCCACATAGATTGGCATATCGCCAACGATTTCAATATGATGTTCGTTAGCATAATTTTTCAATTCTAACCATTGTTTGAAGAAGAGATATTGCGTAACACGATGATAGGTCAATCGATCAGCTAGCTTTTCGCGATAAGTTGCCAAGCTAGACGCTTCACGATGACGTACCGCTGCATCTGGCCATTCAGTCCAAGCTTTCAAGTCGAAATGCTCTTTAATCGCCATGTATTCAACAAATACTTCAAGCCAAGACGCATTATCTGCTACAAATTTTTCATAGGCTGCTAAGTCTCCACGTTCTAAGAAACGTTTCACAGCTTTTTCCAAAACAGGCCTGCGATTGTTAAACACTTTCGCATAATCTACTTTTCTTGGATCTTGACCAAAGTCTAACCCTTCAAGATCACTTTTTACAAGCAGTCCTTCTTCAACCAGTCGATCAAAATCAATAAAATGTGTATTTCCCGCAAATGCAGAGAATGATTGGTAAGGAGAATCTCCATAACTGGTCGTGCCCAAAGGCAAAATTTGCCAGTAGCGTTGCTTTGTTCTTACCAAAAAATCCACAAAATCGTAAGCACTTTTTCCAAATGAGCCGATTCCGTATTTCCCTGGAAGAGAAGAAATATGCATGAGAACACCACTTTGACGCTCTTTCATCTTATCACCTCAATAAATTTTTCTGTTAAATTTTGCATTCATTTAACGAAAACGTTTGCGTTGATTTGATTATAACTTAATTCCGACCTGTGTGCAACCATTTTTCTAGTTTTTTTATAAAATTTTAAAATATTTTGGACAATTGAATCATTTTCTTCTATATTTTTTCAAGATTTTTGGAGTGAAAAATAAAAAATTTTCAAGATTTTTTAAAAAAGTGTTGCAACCGTTTTCTATTTGTGGTATACTTAAGCATAGTTTAAGAAAACGTTTGCGTAAACTATTTTAAATTGTTATCTTATTATTTTATTCTTTAGGAGGAATAAATCATGAAACATAAAATGTTGAAAAGTGTTGCAGTTCTTGGAACTGTAGGATTAGCTAGTTTGTTACTAGTAGCTTGCGGTAGCAAAAATAATAAATCAGCTTCTTCTGGTGATGGTAAAAACCTCACTGTTTACGTAGAAAAACAATACGAAGGCTACATGAAGAAAGCTGCTGCTGCTTTTGAAAAAGAAAGTGGAACAAAAGTTACTATTAAAACCGGCGACCAACTTAAAGGTCTTGAAAATCTTTCACTTGACAACCAATCTGGCAAAGCTCCAGACGTTATGATGTCTCCATATGACCGCGTAGGTAGTCTCGGTTCGGACGGCCAACTTTCAGAAGTGAAACTTGACAAAGGTTCAATGACTGATGACACAACAAAAGCACTCGTAACTACAAAAGGTAAGACTTATGGCGCACCTGCTGTTATCGAAACATTAGTAATGTACTACAATAAAGACCTTGTTTCTAAAGCTCCAACTACATTTGCTGAATTAGAAGAACTGGCAAAAGACAGCAAATATGCTTTTGCTAACGAAAATGGCAAAACAACTGCTTTCCTCGCGGACTGGACAAACTTCTATTATGCTTACGGTCTGTTAGCTGGTAACGGTGGTTACGTATTTGGTAAGAACGGTACCGATCCTAAAGACATCGGTCTTGCAAATGACGGTTCTATTAAAGGTATTGAATACGCTAAATCTTGGTACGAAAAATGGCCAAAAGGAATGCAAGATACTAAAGGTGCCGCAAACTTAATTCAAACTCAATTCCAATCAGGTAAAACAGCTGCTATCATTGAAGGCCCTTGGAAAGCTGCATCATTTAAAGAAGCTAAAGTGAACTATGGTGTTGCCACTATTCCTACACTTCCAAATGGTAAAAACTATCAAACCTTTGGTGGTGGTAAAGCTTGGGTCATCCCTGCAGGATCTAAAAATGCCAAAACAGCTCAAAAATTTGTCAACTTCTTGACATCAACAGATCAACAAAAAGCTTTCTATGATGCTACAAACGAAGTACCTGCTAATACAGAAGCTCGTAAATATGCTGAAGGTAAAAATGATGAATTGACTTCAGCTGTTGTTAAACAGTTCCAATCTGCTCAACCTATGCCAAATATCTCTGAAATGAGTACTGTATGGGATCCAGCAGCAAGTATGCTCTTTGATGCTGTAAGTGGTAAAAAAGATGCTAAAACTGCTGCAAATGATGCCGTGAAATTGATTAAAGATACTATCGATCAAAAATTTGGTAAAAAATAAAACAGATTGAGGTAGGATAGAACTCGATTGGCAGCACCAGTCGAGTTCTATATTTTAGACAAAGGAGGCTCTGATGACTACACAACAACAGCCACGTAAAGCATTGCTGCTCTCCCTCATCCCAGGACTTGGGCAAATTTATAATAAACAAAAAGCAAAAGGGGCTATCTTTTTAGGAGTTACCATTTTATTTTTGATTTACTTTTTCGCCATTGCTGCTCCTGAGTTAGGAAACTTAATTACTCTCGGTGAGGTGCCTGGACGCGATAACTCTCTTTTCATGCTGATTCGTGGTGCATTCCACTTTATTCTTGTCATTGTTTATTTCATCTTTTATGCTCTCAATCTAAAAGATGCTTATACTATTGCGAAACGTTGGAATAATGATTATCCAGTTCCTACGACTTTCAAAGATATGTTAAAAGGAATTTACGCTAATGGTTTTCCTTACCTATTGATTATTCCTTCATATATTGCAATGACTTTTGCTATCATTTTCCCTGTATTGGTCACTCTTTTAATCGCCTTTACAAACTATGATTTCCAACATCTGCCTCCAACCAAGCTCTTGGATTGGGTTGGCGTGACAAACTTCACTAATATTTGGCGACTTAGCACTTTCCGCTCTGCTTTTGGAGCCGTTCTTGGTTGGACTATTATCTGGGCACTGACTGCCTCAACTGTCCAAATCGTTATTGGTATTTTTACCGCTATTATTGCAAACCAACCATTTATTAAAGGAAAACGCATTTTCGGCGTTATCTTCCTACTGCCTTGGGCTGTCCCAGCATTCATCACTATCTTAACTTTCAGTAACATGTTCAACGATAGTATCGGTGCAATCAATACCCAAGTCATTCCGCTTCTTGGTAAACTATTGCCATTCTTAAATGGACATCTGATTCCTTGGAAAACAGATCCAACTTGGACTAAAATTGCTCTAATTATGATGCAAGGTTGGCTTGGTTTCCCTTACATTTATGTATTGACACTTGGTATCTTGCAATCCATTCCAAACGATCTTTACGAAGCGGCTTACATTGATGGTGCAAATGCATGGCAAAAATTCCGCAATATCACTTTCCCAATGATTTTAGCAGTTGCTGCCCCTACACTCATCAGTCAGTATACTTTCAACTTCAACAACTTCTCTATCATGTACCTCTTTAATGATGGCGGTCCTGGTACAGTTGGTGGTGGTGCAGGTTCGACTGACATCCTCATTTCATGGATTTATCGTTTAACGACAGGTGCAGCTCCTCAATACTCAATGGCCGCTGCGGTAACACTTATCATTTCTCTTATCGTGATTTCAATCTCCATGATTGCGTTCAAGAAACTACATGCATTTGATATGAAGGATGTGTAAGATGAATAATTCTATTAAATTTAAACGCCGTTTAAACCACTTTTTAACTTATTTCTATCTAGTGGCTTTATCTATTATCATTATCTATCCTCTCTTGATTACGATTATGTCTGCTTTCAAGACAGGGAATGTCCTTGCGTTTAAGCTAGATACAGATATTAATTTTAGCCTAGAAAACTTTAGCAAGCTTTTTACTGAAACTCTTTATGGGACTTGGTACTTTAACACTTTAATCATTGCTATCTTGACAATGATTATCCAAACAAGTATAGTTGTACTAGCTGGTTACGCTTATAGTCGTTATAATTTCCTAGCTAGAAAACAAAGTCTGGTCTTCTTCTTAATCATTCAAATGGTGCCAACAATGGCTGCCCTGACCGCCTTCTTCGTTATGGCTTTGATGTTAAATGCGCTCAACCACAGTTGGTTCCTCATCTTCCTTTATGTCGGCGGTGGTATCCCAATGAACGCTTGGCTCATGAAAGGATATTTTGATACTGTGCCTATCTCGCTTGATGAGTCCGCTAAATTGGACGGTGCTGGTCACTTCAGACGCTTCTGGCAAATTGTACTGCCACTCGTTCGTCCAATGATTGCTGTACAAGCTCTCTGGGCTTTCATGGGACCATTCGGAGACTACATCTTATCTAGTTTCTTACTTCGTGAAAAAGAATTCTATACAGTTGCTGTTGGTTTACAAACCTTTGTTAGTGATGTGAAGAATTTGAAGATTGCTTACTTCTCAGCAGGTGCTATCTTGATTGCCTTGCCAATCTGTATCTTATTCTTCTTCCTACAAAAGAACTTTGTATCTGGTTTAACAAGTGGTGGCGACAAGGGATAATCTTGTCCCACCCTCTTTTATTTATAGTTGTATGATAGCTAATAAATTTAATTTTATTAGCTATCACCTGATTATAATTTTTTAGAAAGAGTGTCTTATGCTACCTTATCCATTTAATTATTTTTCTAGTATTGCCGGTTTTAAAAAGCCTTTTGTTAATCGCAAATCACTTACATGGTTTCAGTTGATTTTCACTAGTATCTTTTTAATTTCCTTATCCATGATCCCAGTTGCTATTCAAAATGCTTCACTCAAAAGTTACCCACTTACCACTTTTGTAGACGGTGTTTTTGACCCGCTAACAAAAGAAACGATGGCTGATATTGCAGAGAACGCTAAAATAGAAAATCATCAATTTAGCTATTCTGGTCAGCAAGAAACTCACAATAACAAAACGGGAACTGTCTTTCTTGGAAAAGAGAATACAGCCTTAGGAGAAAAGCTAACACTTGCATTTGAGCCAAAGCAATTGATTATCAGCAAAAAAGGAAGAAAACTAGCAGAAATTCAATACCAGCATATTAACCAAGCTGCTTTGAAAGATAAAGCCGCTCTGAGTACTGCCATTTCTCAAGACTGGTTCCAACAAAATCGTGTTACCGTCAGTCTATTTTTGATTCTGATTTCAGGTTTTTTACTGACATTAAACTTCTTTATTGTCCTTTTAGGAGCCACTTTCTTCCTTTACTTAACTAAAAAATCTCGTCTTTTTTCTTTTAAAACAGTCAAAGAATGCTATCACTTTGCTTTGAACTGTTTAGGTTTGCCAACATTGATCGCTGTTGCAGCAGGACTATTGTTCGGTCAAGCCATGACCACTATGATTACCATTCAAAACATTCTTTTTGTTCTTTATCTCGTCATCATTTTCTATCGGACACATTTCCGTGATGAAAAAATGAAAAAGTAAGGAGGTTTTTATGCGAGTTACTATCAAAGAAGTTGCTAAGTTAGCAGGAGTTTCGCCTTCTACCGTTACCCGTGTGATTCAAAACAAATCCAGCATTAGCGATGAAACAAAAAAAAGAGTCCGCAAGGCTATGAAAGAATTGAATTATCACCCTAATCTCAATGCACGTAGTCTTGTTAGCAGTTACACACAAGTCATTGGGATTGTTTTACCTGATGATTCAGACACTTTTTATCAAAATCCGTTCTTTCCTTCTGTTTTCCGCGGAATTGCTCAGGTGGCTTCCGAGCATCACTACGCTATCCAAATTGCAACCGGGAAAAATGAAAAAGAGCGCATGGAAGCCATTTCCCAAATGGTTTTGGGAAAACGAGTAGACGGACTCATCTTTCTCTACTCTCAAGAAAATGATCCACTAGTGAAAATGGTCAGTGAAGAACAATTTCCTTTCTTAATTTTAGGAAAATCGCTTTCTCCGTTTATTCCTTTGGTGGATAATGACAATATCCAAGCTGGATATGACGCAACAGAATATTTTATCAAAAAAGACTGCCACAATATTGCTTTTATTGGTGGTAGCAAAAGACTATTTGTAACGCAAGATCGCTATAAAGGGTATCAAAAAGCACTAGAGGATTATCACTTAGAGCTTGACCCTCAAAATACAGCCTTTGCAAATGAATTTTTGGAAGACAAAGGATATCAATTTACCAAGCGCCTTCTCAGTCATGATACAAAAATTGATGCTATTATCACAACAGACAGTATGCTGGCAGAAGGAGTTTGTAATTATTTAAATGAAAATCAATTGTCTGTTCCCACTCTAGCCTTTGACTCTATTAAACCCAAACTTGATTTAACAGCTTATGTAGACATTAACACATTAGAGCTAGGGCGGGTTTCGTTCAAGACTATTCTACAAATTATCAATGATACCAAAGAAAATCGACAAATTTGCTATCGCCAATTGATTCCACATCGCATTATCGAACGATAAAGAAAGGAAGTTTATGGCTTTCCGAACATTCCAAGCCTATTTAGATGACCAAAGTCTCATCACTATCGAGTTAGAAAAACAATTTTATACTGAACAATTACAATTTACAATCGAAACGGTTGATAGCACACAAACTTTACGGATAAGAGCTGTAGGAGAACATGACAACTTCGTGCAATACAGTCTTGCTCCTCTTGAACCGCTGGACTTAGCTAGCCATTATTGGATTTACGACCAAGATCGCAATAAAACTTTCTTACAATTTCGCCATATTGTGAGAAAACCGATTTTTGACCAAACATTTGCCTACAACGGAAGCGATTTAGGGGCTCATTATACTCCACAAGCAACTATTTTTAAGCTTTGGGCACCAATTTCTGAACAAGTATTGCTTCATTTGCAAAATGACATTTACCCAATGATGCTCGGAGAAAAAGGAGTTTGGCAAGCAGAAGTCTCTGGAGATTTTGATGGGGCGGCTTATTACTATCTACACAAAGTGAATGGTCATTGGGTGGAAGTACACGATCCTTATACCTTATCTTCAGAAAGCAATTCTGGCGTTAGTTATGTTGTCAATCCAGAGAAAATTACCCGCCCAATTCACCGAGCAGCAACACAAATTCCAATAACAAAAGCTGTTATCTACGAGATGAGTGTGCGAGATTTTTCCATGCAAAAAGAAGCTGAGTTTTCTTACCCTGGTAAATTCAAATCCCTAACAGAGTCTCCGCAATTGCAAGAGCATACTTTAGGAATGGATTACATCAAACAGCTTGGAGTAACCCACATTCAGCTCATGCCGTTGTATGATTTTGGCAGCGTTGATGAAAATCATCCAGAACTCGTGTATAACTGGGGCTACGACCCTATGCAATACAATCTTCCTGAAGGTAGCTTTGCAACGAATCCACATGATCCTTATACAAGAATCGTTGAATTGCAAGAAGCAATCGCTACTTATCATCAAGCCGACATTAGTGTTATCATGGACGTCGTTTACAATCATGTCTACGATTCCCAAACCTATGCTTTTGAAAAAATCGTCCCAGGCTATTTCTTCCGCTACGATCACAACGGCAATTTGACAAATGGGACTTTCTGTGGGAACGATGTAGCAAGTGAGCGGGCAATGGTTCGTAGCTATATTAAGCATTCCCTCAAACAATGGCTAACTCTTTATGGAATGGATGGCTTCCGCTTTGACCTCATGGGTATTCTAGATATGGAAACCATGAAGCAGATTGCAGAGGAATTGAAATTTCTTTATCCAAATGTTTATTTGTATGGAGAAGGGTGGCGTATGGCTACCGGACTGGATAGCAATCGACTTGCACATCAATTCAACGCCGCTCAATTACCAAACTATGGTTTTTTCAGCGACCACTTCCGCAATACAATCAAAGAAACGATTTTAGAAGGCAGTCAAATCCAAGATCCTAAACCAATAGATACAATAGAAAATGTATTGACGGCTAATGTTGGATTAACGGAAACAGCACATTTTATTGCACCCCAGCAAGCTATCAACTACGTGGAATGCCATGATGATGCAACGGCTTTTGATTATTTTGCAATTAAAAAGCCAGATATCTCTCTAAATAAGCGGTTAGCAGATGCACGACTTGCTTTGCATATTACTTTGTTAGCTCAGGGAGTACCATTCATCCATAGCGGGCAAGAGTTTTTCCGCAGTAAAAACCTCATGGATAATACTTATAATGCTCCAGACACCATCAACCGTCTTGATTGGCTACGCTCCATTGAATATGAGAAAGACGTAGATTTTATTCGCCAGTTAGTCCAATTCAGAAAAGCAAATCCGCTCCTCAGTTTGGAAACAAGAACAGAAATTAAAGATTACTGTTCTATCGAATGGCTAACTGATTCTGTGGTCGAATATAAAATTAAAGAAAAAGAAGATCAAATCACAATCCTCATTAACTTTGGAAACGAAGCATTTAGCTATCCAAATCAGGATAAACAAGCTATTTTTATCAACTACCCAGAGATCAGCCTTGACGTTCCTCTCAATACTAACAAAGATTCCTATACTGTCCCTGCAAAACAAGTTCTCGTACTTAAATAATCGTGAGGCTGGGCAAAAACATCATTTTTAATCTGAAATAGATAATCAACAACATTATAAAAGGCTTAAAATCAAGATTTATTTAAACCAGATTCTAAGCCTTTTTGCTTTTATGCTTGTTTTTGCCCAGCCTCTATTTGTCCCGCACCGAAGGCCGCGAGACAGACTGCAAGTCATATAACAAAAAACAATCAGATTGGCTAAACGAACCAATCTGATGTTTTATTCTTCTACGAAACGTCCAAGAATGTGAACATTATCTGCTACCGATACAAAAGCATGCGGATCGGTTTTACGCATAATATGTTTAAATTCATTAAATTCAGCACGCGTAATGACTGTAATCAAAACAGTCTTTTTCTCATGATTGTAAGTTCCTTCTGCACCATTAACCATGGTTGCACCACGATGCAATTTGTTATGAATTTTATCAACAACTTCTTCGGGATGACTGGTAATAATCATCGCCTGCATCTTCTTTTGCTTAGTAAAGACTGCATCTGTCACACGGCTTGACACAAAAATCGTAATCATCGAATATAGTGCATATTTCCAGCCGAAAGTCACACCGGCAATAATCATAATCATGCCATTGACCATAAAGGAAATATTTCCCACATTTCTGTCGGTTTTCTTCCGAACCGTCAAGCTGACAATATCCGTCCCACCACTAGAAATATTGGAACGCAAAGCAAAGCCGATTCCCATTCCCATGATGACCCCACCAAACAAGGCATTGATAATCGGGTCATTTGTTAAACTCACTTCAGGAACAAACTGGATAAACAGCGAGCTCATGGAAACGGTTATAAAAGTAAATACCGTAAACTTGTGCCCAATTTGATACCAAGCCAAAATCATCAGCGGGATATTGATGAGGTAGAAAGTCACAGAAACCGGAATAGTAAATCCTAAAAAACGTGTACTTAAAGCAGCTAAAATCTGTGCCAATCCAGTCGCACCACTTGAATAAACATGTCCCGGTTGAAAGAAAAGATTCACTGCAACCGCAGATAGAAAACCATAAATGAGCGAAGCAGAAATCTTTTCATCGTATTTCTCACGAGAAATACTCTTAAGTACTCGTATCAACTTAAAATCATAGGCTAGACGGCGCAAATAATAACGCAATCGTTTGTAAATCTTACTTTTCTTCATGAGTTTCTACTTGTAAACTTAATTCTTCAAGTTGTTTGGCGTCAACTATGCTTGGTGCCTGAGTCATTGGATCACTTGCTTTGTTGTTTTTAGGGAAAGCAATCACTTCGCGGATATTTTCCTCACCAGCCAGCAACATGACAAAGCGATCGAGTCCAATTGCCAGTCCACCATGCGGCGGGAAACCATAATCCATTGCTTCTAGCAAGAAACCAAATTGATCAGTAGCTTCTTCTTCAGAAAAACCAAGGGCTTTAAACATTCGTTCTTGCAAATCTTTGTGGTTAATACGAAGACTTCCACCACCCAATTCATAACCATTCAAGACAATATCATAAGCAATAGCACGAACCCTGCTCAAATCACCTTCTAATTCATGAGCTGTGTCCGCTTGTGGAAGAGTGAAGGGATGGTGTGCACTCATATAACGACCTTCTTCTTCCGACCATTCAAACATTGGCCAATCCACAACCCAAAGGTAATTAAATTTCGATTCATCAATCAAGCCCAACTCTTTTGCCAAACGTATACGCAAAGCACCTAGTGCTGCATTGGCAACTTCCAGTGTATCCGCTACAAAAAGAACCAAATCATTGTCTTCAAGCTGTAAAGCATCTGTCAAGTCACTTGTCAAGTCTTTCAAAAACTTAGCAACTGGCCCATTTAGTTCACCTGATGCCACTTTCACCCAAGCAAGTCCTTTTGCTCCATACTGTTTTGCTTGCTCTATCAACTTATCTATATCTTTTCGCGAATAGCTGTCAGCTGCATTTTTCACAACAATAGCTTTAACGGCTGGTGCTTCTGAGAAAACTTTGAAGTCAATTCCCTTGACAAGATCTGTCAAGTCTTGCAATAGCATCTCAAAACGTGTATCTGGTTTATCACTTCCATACAAAGCCATTGCATCATCATATTTCATTCGTGGGAATGGTAATGTAACCTCAATCCCCTTCGTTTCTTTCATCACTCGAGCAATCAAGCCTTCTGTAATATCTTGAATTTCTTGATCAGATAGGAAAGAAGTTTCTAAGTCAACCTGTGTAAACTCTGGTTGACGGTCTCCACGCAAATCCTCATCACGGAAGCATTTTACAATTTGATAATACCGATCAAATCCAGCATTCATCAACAGTTGCTTAGTAATTTGAGGGCTTTGTGGCAGAGCATAGAAATGACCTTGGTTCACTCGACTTGGTACCAAATAATCACGCGCCCCTTCTGGAGTTGACTTAGTAAGAAACGGCGTTTCCACATCAATAAATTCAAGCTCATCCAAGTAATTGCGGATAGAATGTGTTACCTTAGCTCGCAATTTCAAATTTGCCAACATTTCAGGACGACGAAGGTCTAAATAACGGTAACGGAGACGGGTATCATCATTCGCTTCAATACCGTCTTTGATTTCAAATGGAGTCGTTTTGGCCGTATTGAGAACTGTCAGATTCTCCACGTGTAGTTCAACAGCTCCCGTTGCCAATTTATCATTCGCCTGCGTACGGGCTTCTACTTTTCCAGTCACTTCAATCACATATTCGCTGCGTAAACTTTCAGCGATTTCCATGACTTCTTTATCCACATTTTCAGGATTGATAACTAGCTGCATGATGCCTTCACGGTCGCGCAAATCAATGAAAATCAACCCTCCCAAGTCACGACGACGGGACACCCAACCTTTCAAAGTGATTTCTTGACCAACATGTTCACTACGAACACGCCCAGCATACATTGAACGTTTCATTTTTATTCTCCAAACTTTTAATTCTTTTACTATTTTACCACAAAAGCGATGAAAAAGAAGACATGCTTTTCAAAATCTTCATATCTTAACGTAATATTTCACAAAAGAAGATGACGACTCACCTCTTACTTTCTTTGTCATATAATTCAGGATGCAAAACCTTGACCATATAACTTGATGCTAAGCGCAATAGCCCTGCTGCTAAGCCAAAAATCGGTGCTAAAAACCGAAAAAAGAAATCCCCTCTCACAAAATAGGCAATTCCTCCTATAATCAAAAAAACAATTAGAAACTGAATTACAGACGGAATGATTATTTTTTTCATTGTTCTCTCCACTTCTACTTCAACACTCTACTATGTTATGAGAAAAAAAGCCATTTGACTGGCTTTCTCCCTTTTTAAATTAAAACCCCAGTTGTTCAAAAATTGTTTGAAAATCTTCTTGGATCTGATTTAAATCAACCGTTAATTCTTCACGAGTGTGATTGTTTTTGACGGTAACTTGGTTACTTTCAATTTCACTTTCGCCAAGAGTTATCAACACTTTAGCAGAAAAAGTATCTGCTGACTTGAATTGCGCTTTCAACTTACGGTTTAAATAATCACGTTCAGCTGTAAATCCTTGCTTACGAAGTGCTTGTACAATTTCCAACGCTTTGTTATTAGCACCTTCTCCCAAAACTGCAACATAAACGTCTAAGCTATCCTCCAGCGGCAATGCCACACCCTGCTTTTCAAGAACAAGAAGCAGGCGCTCCACGCCCATTCCAAAGCCAAAACCAGCCGTCTCTGGGCCACCAAAATAAGCAACAAGGCTATCATAGCGACCACCTGCACAGATTGTCAATTCATTACCCGCCACATCTGCGGTAAATTCAAAAATCGTATGATTGTAATAATCCAATCCGCGAACCATGTTGGTATTGATAACATAAGGAATTTTTAGTGCTTCCAACATCGAACGCACAGCTTGAAAATGAGTTTGGCTTTCTTCATCTAGATAATCCAAAATAGAGGGTGCATTTTCAACAGCGAGTTTATCTTCTTTTTCCTTACTGTCTAGCACACGGAGAGGATTTTCTTCTAGACGACGCTGGCTATCTTTAGAAAGACTGTCTTTCAGCGGCGTCAAATAATCAATCAATGCTTGACGGTAAGCGGCGCGACTCTCTGCATTCCCCAAACTATTCAACTGCAACGTTACACCTTGAATACCAATTTCATTGAAAAATTGAGCTGCCATGGCGATTGTCTCCACATCAGTCGCAGGATTGTTGGATCCAAAACACTCTACACCAATCTGATGAAACTCACGCAAACGTCCAGCCTGAGGACGCTCATAACGAAACATAGAGCCCATATAATAAAGTTTCACCGGCTTTTGGACTTCTGGTGCAAAGAGCTTATTTTCCACATAAGAACGTACAACTGGTGCTGTTCCTTCTGGGCGTAACGTGATATGACGGTCGCCTTTGTCATAAAAATCATACATTTCTTTGGTTACAATGTCAGTCGTGTCTCCAACAGAACGACTAATCACTTCATAATGCTCAAATAGTGGGGTGCGAATTTCTGCGTAATGATATTTTTTAAATGTTTTGCGAGCAAATTCTTCTACATATTGCCATTTGACAGACTCTTGAGGGAGAATATCCTGAGTCCCTTTCGGTTTTTGTAATTTCATAGCTTTCCTCTTCATTCATATAATATAATTATTTTACCACAAGTAGCAGATTTTGAGGACTGTTTCGGTATATTTTCTCTAAAAAGCTAGCATGCTCTGCTATTTTCCAAAAAGTAAAAGAAAATCTGTCAAGTAACTTTACTTTACAAAATTTTTTTGATATACTATTACAGTTGATGAAAATCAAAGAGATTGAATCGAACTTATATTAAAAGGAGAATAAAGAAAATGGCAGTACCTGCACGTCGCACTTCAAAAGCGAAGAAAAACAAACGCCGCACTCACTACAAAATTACAGCTCCATCTGTACATTTTGACGAAACTACTGGAGATTACTCACGTTCTCACCGTGTATCCCTCAAAGGATACTACAAAGGACGCAAAATCGCCAAAGCTGCAGTAGCAGAATAATAGAAGGGAGCTATCATGCGCGTAAATATCACACTTGAACACAAAGCATCTGGTGAACGCTTGTACCTTACTTCTAAAAACAAACGCAACACTCCAGACCGTCTTCAATTGAAAAAATACTCACCAAAATTACGTAAACATGTAGTGTTTACAGAAGTTAAATAAGATTTCATTACATTTCAGTACATGCTGAAAACCTTGATTTCATGCGATTTTTGAAATATTGAATTTCATTACAAATCATTTGAAATCAGTTCTATGGCAACCTTTTTGGCAACCTTTTTTGAAATAAAAAAGAAAGTCAACAATCGAAGAATGAGAAGCCCTAGAAGATTCTTAGGGCTTTTTTCATTCCTAAAAATAAGTAGAATAGCATAGTCTTTTCAATCATTTGTGGAATATAAAAATCTTCCTACACCATGTAAGAAGATTTTTCTTTTTTTACTTGCTTATCCAAGAGCTATGAATAAGCTCATTGATTGGGTGACTATATTTTGCATAATTGTAATGATAGTGATTAGAAGCTCTAGATAGAACATCCCCTGTTTTCTGGTCAGGTTGGACATATTTCTCAAATTCTGCAATAGGAATTATAAATAATTCAAGCCCCTTAATCTCATTATCTGAAACTTTACTTATTCCATAAGCAATACAATCAATATACTTTTCATTATGGTATTTTTGGAATTTCTTAACAGAATCATAGTTTGCTTCAACTGTAGTGGTTTCAGAATCTATCGGAATTGTTCTAGTTACTGGTAAAATTCTAAATTTTTCTTTACCTTTTGTTGCTTTCAAATAATTTCCTTGATTCATTACAGCAAAACCTCTAATGGATAAATTATATCTGATAAATTCTTTTAAAAATTTTCTTGTGTTACTCATTTTCCTATCCTCTTCTATGTTTTCCTTTATATCCCAATCCTAGACCTACTAGCAGGCTAAGTCCTAGTAAACCAAGCATAGAGCCTTTTGAGCCTGTGTTTGGTAGCTGCTTGCTTCTTTCAACCCGTGAATAAGTTACAGGAACTACCTTAGAGTTAGTAGGCGCTTCTTTAACCGCTGCATCAACAACATCTACAACATTACCTTTAGCATCAAGAATTTCTTTAGGCTGACTGCCATTTTTACGGATTTCATTAGCCTTATTTTTCAAATCTTGCAAACGTTTAGCATCAGCTTCAGCTTTGTCTTGTTCATCTTTAAGTTTAGCTAATTCATTGTACTTAGCAACCTTTTCTTTAGCTGTTGCCTGCAACTTAGCAAGTGCTTCTTTAGCAGTTTCAAGCTCTGCACGAGCTGCTGCTGCCTTAGTTTGAGCTTCTGCAAGTTTAGCATTAAGTTCTTTAAGTACAACTGGTTTGTTAGTTAAAACTGTTTCAAGGTCTTGAGCCTTTTTATTAGCTTCATCAGCAAGAACTTTTACCTTGTCACGGTTAGATGTTGCAGACTCTACAGCCTGTTTAGCTACCCCATTAGCTTTCGTAAGGACTTCTAGCTCTTCCTTAGCTTGAGTAAGAGCTTGTTGAGCTTTTGAGTTTTCAGCTTTAGCTTTTACCAACTCAGCTTGAGCCTTAGAAAGGGCATTAGCTTTATCAACCGCACTAGCCTTAGCTACTGCAAAGTTTCCTTAGCTGATTGCAATGAAGCCTTATCTGAGCATCTACTACCGCTTTTTCAAGAGCAGGAATATCGACACTACCCGATTGCAAGTCAGAGAGTTGTTTTTGAGCATCTGCCAAAGCCTTCATAGCAGTATCATACTTAGTTTGAGCATCAGCAAGCTTAGCTTTAGCGTCTTGGTCTGCCTTAACAGCGTTGTCGTAAGTTGCTTAAGCCTTAGCTACTTCCTGTTCGTTTACGATTGTTTTCGTTTCCGTTTTCTTAACAGTTGGGGAAAGTACAAATGTTGCAATGAAACTATTAGGATAACCCTGATCATACTCAAAGGCTAAAGATACCCCTACGTTTGTTTTTTCTGAACCTTTCAAACCAAGCATATACATATACTTTTTGATAAGCTTATTATATCAAAAATTTGTCATTCTTTAATACATTCTAACAATTCTTCCTTATATCCTAAAATAACACAAATCTATATTTTTCAGGAATCGCAAGAATTTATAAAAGATTTTCGACAATCATTAAAAAGAAAACATACAAATAAAGAGTTTAAAACATCTGTCTTAAACTTTTTGCCCCTCACTGTTGCTCGCCAATACAGCATTCTTCGTGCTCATCTAAACTTTTGTCTGTCTGAATGGTTACTTTTGTAATTCCATACATTTTGAGATGCTGGCGAATGAGCTGCTGAGTTTCTGCTTGTTGTTCGGGATGTTTCATGCAAATATGAATCATCGCAAATTTTTCTAGCCCATCGGTTGTCCAAACATTTAGCTGAGTGATTGTTTGGATATTCTCGATTGTTTGAATCTCTGCATAAAGATCATTCAAGTTCACATCACTCGGTACGTGATCAAGAAAGATTTGAACATTTTCCCAAAACTTAGGCAATGCTTTACTCAAGATAAAGATCGAAATGATGAGCGAAAGCAATGGGTCAAGGAAATACCAGTTTGTAAAACGAAGAATGAAGGATACAAAGATCACAGCCAACCAGCCTAAAATATCTTCTAAGAAATGCAGACTCAGAATGGATTCATTGTGCGTCCGTCCATGGCTAACAACTCTGCTGGCTGCAAAGTTGATTACAATTGCAAAAATTCCCAAAATAAGCATACCATCGTAATTTACCCGTTCAGGCGCAAACAGCTTGGGAACATTTTCAACCAGAATGAGAATAGAACCCACTATTAAAATGGTAGAAGTCAACATAGCTCCCAGCAAACTATACCGTTTATACCCTAGTGTGTATTTCTTATCATCTCGTCTGTTGGAAATTTTTTCAAAAAACGCCGACAAGCCAATCGCTAAGGCATCTCCTGTATCATGTACCGCATCTGCCAGTACAGCACTAGAGTTAAATAGAGCTCCAAAGATAAACTCAATAATCGCAAACGAAAAATTTAACAGAAATGCAATCCAGACATTTTTACTTGATTTCATTATTGTCTCCTTCTAATCGCACATTGAGATTTGATTTTATTTATTGTATAATGTATTCAAAACAAAACACTTTGTTCAATTATATTATCTACTATTTTAACGGAGGAAACAAGAAACAAATCTAATGCTTCGTTTGATAGCGTACATTTATTAGGATTTGTTCGGAAACGATGGATAGACGAGTTAAAAAATCACGCGCAGCCATTTATCAGGCTTTTCTCACTCTTTTGAATCAAAAAAGCTATGAGTCCCTCACAGTTCAAGAAATCATTGACCTTGCAGATGTCGGTCGGTCGACTTTCTATGCTCATTTTGAGACAAAAGAGGCACTACTTGAAGAAATGTGCCAAGATTTGTTCCAGCATACGTTTGTTGAGCGCTACCAAGCAAGCGAACTTTTTGACGCAACAGCTCATATTTTTTACCATTTCAGGAAAAACCAAGATAAAATAGCCACTTTATTATTGTCTAAAAATATTTATTTTATCAATCGTTTAAAATTAGAACTAGAGCATTATCTTTTTCCTCTCATTCGTGAAAAACTATTGGCACAAAAGTCTGATCTACCAGAACCTTTTTTAAAAAATTATGTCACGACAACTTTTATCGAAACGGTTACTTGGTGGTTGGGACAACGAAATAAAATCGATGAAGCCACTATTACAGCCTACTATCTTGAGCTAATGCACTAATATAGGGCTATAATTTTGGTTATCGCTATGGTATAATTTTTTTAAGAACTCTTCTAGGAGAATTTATGAAAAAACAACATTCTATCTTTTTATTACCAGGAATTATCATGATGGGTGTCGCTTTGCGGACGCCCTTTACAACGCTTCCAACTGTCTTAACAGACATTGCCAACGGGCTTCATGTTTCAGTTAATTCCCTCGGTCTTTTGACCAGTCTGCCCTTAATCATGTTTGCTCTCTGCTCTTCATTTTCGGCGCGTTTAGCGAGCAAAATTGGGCTCGAACGGCTTTTTACTCTCGTCCTTGCTCTGCTTACCATTGGATCCTTCATTCGGATTTTTAATCTACCACTTCTTTATGTGGGGACGATTCTCATTGGAGTTTCCATTGCAGTACTTAATGTTTTACTTCCAAGTGTCATCCAAGCCAATCAACCGCATCAGATTGGACTCTTGACAACCATGTATGTAACCTCTATGGGGCTATCAACCGCTATTGCTTCTTCTATTGCAGTACCAATAACAAAAGCAACTTCATGGCGAGGTCTTGTTCTTTTTTTGACAATGGTTTGTCTTTTAGCATTTTTGATTTGGCTACCAAATACATCTTATAACCATTTCTTAGTGAACAAAAATAAAGAGCACCAAGGTAGCTCTATCTGGAAAAATAAAAAAGTTTGGGCTATTATTATTTTTGGTGGCTTGCAATCATTGCTTTTTTATACTTGCCTAACCTGGCTACCAACTATGGCAACACAAGCCGGCATTTCAAATGCTTCTGCTGGAGTTTTAGCCTCTGTCTTTAACTTGATTAGTCTACCTTTTTCAATGACCATTCCTAGCTTGACAACACGGCTATCTCCTCGTCATCGTATGATAATGTTAGCAATTATCTCTGCTGCAGGTGTCTTTGGCATTAGCATGCTCTTAATTCAAACGAATGATTTCTTTTATTGGCTTATTGCCAATATCCTCATTGGGTCAGCTGTGAGTGCTCTTTTCCCATATCTTATGGTTACTTTTTCAACAAAAACGAGTAGCCCTGAACAAACTGCTCAGCTATCTGGCTTAGCACAAACAGGTGGTTATTTACTAGCTGCTTTTGGACCAGCTCTATTTGGTTATAGTGCCGATTTCTTCCATTCTTGGCTACCTGCTGTATGTGTCTTGCTCATTCTTACAATCATTATGATTATTGCCCTCTTTTATGTAGAAAAATCTGATAAAATTTTATAAAAATCAAAAACAGAATGGAGAGTGAACCTTTTTCAGTTGTTGGGCTCTTTTCTCCACTCTGTTTTTTTAATTATCTATTTTCCATGTCTTAGAATCTGGCAATAAACCTACCTTCGAAATTTTAGAAACATGCCGATTGCCCATAACATAAAAGCCTAGAGGCGCAGCTCGCCATTCATCTGTACAGGTCACGCCAATTCGAGAGCGCGAGCCAATTTGAAACGGGACAGCATTTTCTACCAATTGCAATCTTGAAGTGGTCAAACCTTGACCATCAAATTCCTTGGTAATCCCTGCAAATTTGGTTAATTTTCCTGGGCCGTTGGCAAGCAATGTCCCGTCTGGCAATTCCAAGGCTCGAATCAAGACTGCTTCTGCGACATTCTCAGCTCTTGTGACTAGATTCAACATTTGATGTCCGTAGATTTGATAGACATACCAGTGTCCAGCAGATAAATACATAGACTCGTTTTTCGATGTTCGTTTGCCATGCGCACTATGACAAGCACTATCTTTAGCTCCCAAATAGGCTTCTGTCTCAACAATTCGTCCCAACACTTGTCCGTCTAAGCACAATTGCATACCTAATAAGGACTTAGCCGTTGCGACTGTATCTGTCTGCATGATGTGTTTAAATTCTTTTGATAACATGATTTCATTATAACATGAATTCCATACAAAAAAAGCAATCGAGAAAGACTGCTTTTTTGTTTAGGAAATTATGATGAAAAAAGTTTTTTAGGATTAGTTATAAGATACCTTGTTTTGCTTAAATTTGTCTTAATAGAAAACAGCTAAACCGCTTTCAAAAATTCTTTTTTGTGTTAAAATAATAACAAGGAAGAAAAATGAACATTCTGATTATCACCCCACAATGATATCATGCTTATAAGGAAGAAATTTTATGAACAAACGACCTATCCGCCTTGTCATAAGCGATATTGACGGTACTATTTTAAATGACCAACACCAAGTTGATTATCAGCTAAAAACACAGCTTCCTCTTTTGCAGGAAAAAGGAATCCCTTTTGTGTTGGCATCTGCACGTTCACCACTTGGCATGGAGCCAATCGCACAGCAGCTTGGTCTCATTGACAATCCATTAGCTTGCTACAATGGCGCTCTTGTCATCAAAGGAAATCCTCAGAATTATGATATTTTAATGGAACACGCTTTGGATAAAAAAGAAGTTCGTTGTCTGCTAGAGCTCGTCCAAGAGAAGTTTCCAGCTGTAGCTATCAATCTCTATTCAGGAAAGGATTGGTTTGCTGAACAGATTGACAAATGGGTTCAGGAAGAAGCAGATATTACCGGTGAAAATCCTATCCTTCAATCTCTAGTCTCTGTTGTAGAAGGGCGTGCTTCTATTCACAAACTTCTTCTGATAGGTGAAGCAGCCACCATTCAAAATCTTCACGACTATCTGCAAAACACAGATTTTCCTAAAACAGCCTTTTATCTTTCAAAAGAGAATTATCTAGAAGTTACAGCTAAACAGGTTTCTAAGGAAAATGCTCTTCAAGAGATTGCTCATTTTTACCAAATTCCTCTCCAGCAAGTCATGGCAATTGGTGATAACTTCAACGACCTCCCCATGCTGAAATTGGCCGGATTAGGAGTGGCTATGGGAAATGCTCCTAAAGCAGTCAAAGAGCAAGCTGCAGCCGTTACCCACACCAATAACAATCATGGTGCCGCTCAAGCAATAAAGCAATATGTTTTAGATTAACAGCTATCTTTCCAAAATACAATAGAAAAGCTGACAGATTCATAAAATTCTCTAGTTCCCCATATAAAAAAACACGGACAAGCCAACTAGCAACCAACTAGTTAATTTGTGTTCGTGTTTTATTTTTCTTATTTAAAATTCTCAATTGCTCCGTCATAATTTGCCCATTCTTTGCTGAAGAATCGATCATTCATCCGGTAAGTCGGAGCAGGCTTTGGATTGGAAATAAAAGGATTGACAGCCTTATCAAACGCCAGCCAGCCAAGCCAGCCCATGTGAATGGTGTCCTGCATAAAATAAGGTTTCCCACCATCGTTTGAAAAGTCTGCAATATTGGTAAAACCTTGGCTTTCCAACTGATAACGAATTTTCTTCACCGCTTGTTGATACTTTTCTTGACTCAAACCAGTATAGGCCATCCACTTTGCATTGACAGGGGGAATAACAAAGATTGGATTCGTTTTTGACTTGGCAAATTGCTTCAAAACAAGCTGTAAGTCATTATACTCAGGAGACTTGACATAGGATAGCTTTTCCTGCGCACCTTTGAGCTTCTTTAAATGCTTTCGCAAACGGCGACGATAGAACTTATTATCAATTCCCAAGTTATTATTGTTAGTGTTTTTTTGTGCATCTTTAATAGCAAATTTTTCTAAATCCTCGTAGGAAAATTTATTTGGTAAACGCTTGACTTGAGGCTGAACCAATTTTTCATAATTTGCATTGCGTTCGGCAAATAGTGAGCTAAAAAGAGCATCCTCCCGCTGATTCAAACGACTAATAAGACGAATATATTGCTTGTCAAAATTTGACAGTTTCTGATTAGCAGCGACTTTTTTTACATTGTCTTTCATAGCCACTGTCGGATACAGTTGTAAGAGACGCTTAGCCGCATACTGAGCAGCAATATCTCCTTCTTGCTGACGCAAGAAACTGGTCAATTGATCACTATTAAAATATTGTTGAAATGCTGCTGGACTGTAGCCTTTTTTGGTAAACCATTGAGGAGAAACAACATACACGACTGTTTTATTTTTCAGTTGAGGAAGCAGCTGCTGCATACCAAAATATTGTGTAAGAGATGCTGCTGCCCGTTGCCCCAAAAAATACGGACGGTAATTGCGGTTGTATTTTTCTGACAAAACCGCAGGATGCATGCTGTCAAAGCGCAGCCATTCACTTGAACCAAAGTAAGGAACAAAGCGGTGCTTTTTATCTGTCAAAGTACGTACTTTTTGTGTTCTTCCCTTGAAACTTCCCGCCGTCAAAGTAACGGCTGAGCGCTTTTCAGCTTGGTAATCATGTTGTTGCTTGGTTGGGTAGAAAAATAGTAAAGCCACCACCATCAAAAAGGCGCAGAAAACTGGACCTAAAATGAGCCACAATCGTTTAAGCATTGCGAAGCTCCGTTACGCCTTCAATAATTTTATTAGCAGTATTCCAATCATCACGACCAAATTCTGAGACGGGAACATGAATGTCAAAATGGTTTTCTAGCTCAACAATCAATTCCACAGTACCCATACTGTCCAGGACTCCTGCATCAAACAAATCTTCGTCCATCATGTCTGATACATCTTCCATAAATAAATCATCAATAATTTCTAATACTTCTGCTTTTACGTCCATTAGAGAACTCCTTTTTTATTTTTTAAACCATAAGTCATTCAAAAATCCTGAGAAGATTAAGAATGAAAACATTACAACATTAAAAGTGATAAACATCCCCACTGCTTGTGTCCATTTGTTATCTGGCAATGGTGGCAAATTCTTCTTTTTCCGTTCTTTATTGACGGTCTTCTTCTTTCGCACCCAAGCGTCATTGATAACGAGCCCTAGACCATGAAAGAGTCCATAAGCAATGTAATACCAAGTCACACCGTGCCAAAAGCCCATGACTAGCATGTTGATGATATAAGCTACGCTTGAAGTGGTGTTCCGATTTTTAAATACTTTATTTCGAATAAGTACTGTGACCAACCGCATAAATACAAAGTCACGGAACCAAAAAGACAGACTCATGTGCCAACGATTCCAAAATTCTTTCAAATCGCGCGAAACGAAAGGTTTATTAAAGTTAATCGGACTTTTAATGCCCATTAAATTGGAAATAGCGAGGGCAAACATAGAATAACCTGCAAAGTCAAAAAACAAATCCAATCCAAATACATACATCACTCCTAGAGTTGGCAGGTTGAAGATACCACCCATTTGCACTGCATATTGCTTGAGAGGAGGCAAAATCATTGAGCCTAAAATATGTGCCAGGATAAACTTATATAGGAAACCAAGCATTATATATTGAACGGATTGCTCCAACATATCTAGCAGTTCATCACGCTCAGGGATATTTTCATAATCTTGATTGAACCGCTTAAAACGATCAATCGGTCCACTTGAAAAAGTCGGCATAAAGAGCATAAAACGTAGAAAATCCCATAAGCTAAAGTCTTTTAGTACGCCATCTCGCAGCTCAATAATCATTCCTACTGAACGAAAAGTCAAATAAGAAATTCCCAAAAAGCCTAAGAGTGATTGATGTCCATAAATCGCCGGCGTCACTTTTACAAGGAAAAGCGGCAAGATAGAGAGAGCAATGTGCAAGTAGAATATCCACTTGCTGTCTCTTGATTTTCGATAAATTTTGTAAGACCAAACCCAAATCATCTGCCAAATAACGTAAAACAGTAGCGCATAAATTTGCGTTAACTTAGGTCCAGTCAGCATAAAAATGATAAAAGCAAAGCTGACCAGAGCTTCATAAATGGGAAATCTTTTTTTGAAGAATAAACCAACAAAGATTGGCAAAACGGCTAAAATGATATAAACAAAATACTGCGGATCCCCGTACGGTTCCAAGTGAGGAAGCTGTCTTATGAAATCCATCATCGGTTGTTGACCTCGCTAATCAAACCCTTAATATCAATCTTACCATTTGGTGTCAATGGCAAGGAATCCCGATAAAGGAATTTGGAAGGCATCATATAAGACATCATAATATCTTGCAAATCTTCTTTGATAGCTTTGGTGATGTCAATTTCACGCTCAAATTGTTCCTTAACCCCGTCCTTCAGGATGACATAGGCTAGAAGGTTTTGTACTTTATGATCTTTATTGTAACGCGGTACAGCCACAGCTGAGTCCACATATTGAGACTTGTTCAGATTTTGGGAAACATCTTCTAATTCAATACGAAAACCGTTGAACTTGATTTGGAAATCCATACGGCCGCCATAAAGCAATAAACCTTCATCTGTCATAGTACCAACATCACCTGTATGATAAGCTGGTAACCCTTCAAATTCAAAGAATGCTTCGGCTGTTTTCTCTGGATTGTTCATATAGCCTTTTGATACAGCTGGTCCAGATATAATGATTTCTCCTTGCTCACCATTTGGCAATTTGTTTCCGTCTTCATCAATCACAAAAGTTGGAGAATCCGCTTTGGTATAGCCAATCGGCAAGCGTTTCATGTTTGCTAGCATATCATCTGTTATGGCAACGGCAGATAAAGCCACCGTTGCTTCTGTCGGACCGTAAGCATTGATAATACGCGCATTTGGGAAACGGTCACGCAATTTTTGTGCTGTTTTAACCGTCAATTCTTCCCCGTCAAAGTAGAAATGCGTAATGCCTGGCATTTTTTCAGCATTAAAATCTTCAGACAGCATCGCCATATCTGCAAAAGACGGTGTGGATGTCCAAATAGCGATTGGCAAGTTCAAAATAGTCTCAAACAGCTGCTTGAAATCTTGCGTAATGGCAGACGGAACCGCAAAAAGTGTCCCTCCAAGTGCCAAAGTTGGCGCCCAATACATAACCGATAAGTCAAAAGAATAAGGTGGCTGCGCCAACATTTGCGGACGAGCTGGAGTCGCAAATTCCTTATCTGTAATCATCCAGTTGGTAAAGCTAAGCAAATTATCGTGCGAGATTTGCACACCCTTTGGCTTTCCAGTCGTTCCCGAAGTGAAAATGATATAGTAATTATCATCGCCTTTAACAGGGTGTACAATTTCGTAAGGATGTTTGGCTGCAAAAGCAGTTTGAACTGCTGCCAAGTCAAAAATTGGTATGTTCACATCTTTCAGCGGAAAGTCATTGATTGCAATGATGAGACTAGGCTGTGCCACTTCCACAATCGCTGTCACGCGCTCCAGAGCTGAATGACTATCAATCGGAATATAAGCATGCCCTGACTTCGTCAAAGCTACAAAGGTTGCCAGTATGTCGTATTCTTGCCCACCAAACACCACCACTGGTGACTTTTCAGGAAGCGCAAGGCTGTCAATCTTTGCAGCGAGCGAATCCGAGTCCACTTTCAAATCATGATAAGTATGAACTTCTCCGAGAACATTGTAAACTGGAAAATCTGGTTGAGACTGAGCAAAATACTCAATCGTTTCAATCATGTCGTTAATTACTGAATTGGTCACAGTCTGCTCCTAAAATTCATTATAGATAAAACCACCTTGGCCTTGACCAAGATAATTAAAGAAATAAAGCAACGCTAGAAATATCACAAAATAAAGCAGCGTCTGTCCAAGAAATTTAAAAATTATTTTATGTTTTTTCATCATATTCATCACTTTTGTCTTACTTCTAGATAAGACTTAATATATTTTACCATTTTTTAACGCTATTTTTCAATACAAAACATTCTTTAATTGAGGAATTAAGCTAGAATTAAGGTTTATTTACAACAAACCTAGGGAAATCACAGATGTGCTGTCTCAAAAAACTAGAAAAGAAAATAGTTTTAGACTTACATTTTAAAAATATATAAAAATTTTATATATTTTCTTGACTTTGAAAGTGAAAAGCACTATACTATGTATAGAAAAATTATATATAAAAATATTATACATAGGAGGTGGCTCATGTATTTTCCAACATCTTCTACCCTGATTGAATTTCTCATTCTAGCGATTTTGGAAAGTGAAGATTCCTATGGCTATGAGATTAGCCAAACGATTAAATTGATTGCCAATATCAAGGAATCAACCTTATATCCTATTTTAAAAAAATTAGAAAAGAATCGTTACTTAACAACTTACTCGCAAGAATATCAAGGTCGAAAACGGAAGTATTACTCCCTTACTCCAGAGGGACGAAAGCAGTTAAACACCCTTAAAAGGGAGTGGAAGTTATATACAGCGACAGTCAACGGTATCATAGAAGGGAGCATTCGCCATGACAAAAACTGACTATTTAGCCGCACTAGAGAAATACTTGAAAACATTGCCAGAAGCAGATTATAAAGAAGCAATGGATTATTTTACGGAATACTTTGAAGAAGCCGGATCTGAAAATGAAGCACAAGTTATTGAGGAGTTGGGAGATCCCAAAGACGCAGCAGAAGAGATTATTCGCTCACTTTCATCAAATCAAGCAGAAGAAACGTCAACTCGTCCTCAACACCAGTCATCTGCACACAATCACCAATCATATACCGACAATGCTTATATCTTTGAAGACTATGCAACAATCTCTGAATTGCATATTGATGTCACCACGCAAGATATTCTGATTGAGCCTTCACCTGATGATTTTTTCCACATCAAATACTATAATGGAAAAGGCAACAATCAAATCATTTCTACTGTTCAAAACGAGAAGTGGCACATTACAGAAAAAGGCAACACGCATTATAGTGGTTTGGACTGGATTATTAATGTCATGAAAAACGGTTTTGATAATCATCCTATTTGCATTCAAATCCCGAATGGCAAGATTCTTCAATCATTCTCACTTCAAGCAACTTCTGGTGATGTAGCTGTATCTCATCTTCAAACACAAAAAGGAACGATTGAGCTTTCAAGTGGCGATCTGACTATGCGGCATTGCCATTTGCAACAAACCAATGTTACCCTTACTAGTGGCGATATTCATCTAGCGCATGTCAAATTGACGGATTGTAAGCTGTCTCTTGTGTCAGGGGATTTCGATACGCATTCTTTAGAAATTGCTGGTAAGACTTTCATTCAAACAACTAGCGGAGATATTTCACTTCATCTGCTGCACCATGATTTCAGCTATGATCTTGAAACAGTGCACGGAGACATTTCTATTTCTGACCAGCTCCAGCCGAGCCACCAAATTGTTGGCAACACAATCCGTCATAAAGTATCAACTTCTACAGATTCTCTTGCTATCCAAGCTGTCAGTGGAGACATCAATCTTTATTAGAGGTTCAGCATGAAACAGATTGATTGGTTATTCTTTGATGTTGGCTCAACTTTGGTAAATGAAGAAAAAGCCTACCAAGATCGGATTGAGCAGGCTATTGCGGATACTCACATTTCTTATGCAGCATTTTATCAAACTATGAACCACTATTTTAAGGAAAATAAAAAAGGCGATGCGGAGGCTCTGAACGATTATGGTCTGAAGCGTCCGTCTTGGAGGTCTGATTTAGAGGTGCTGTATCCTGACTGCAAGCAAGTGCTGAAAACTCTCCACCAACACTACAAGATTGGGATTATTGCCAACCAGTTACCGAACTTGCAAGCAAGATTGAGAACATTTGGTATTGATTCTTGGATTGATCTGGTGATTTCCTCTGCCGATGTTGGCTTGGCAAAACCCGATTTCGCTATTTTTGAGTTAGCTTTCCAACAAGCGAACTGTTTGGCTGAACACGCTGTGATGATTGGCGACCGTTTGGACAATGATATTCTTCCGGCTAAACAACTTGGAATGCAAACCATTTGGATCCGACAGGGATTTAGCCACTTGAACCACATAACGAATCCAGCAGAAACACCAGATTGGACTATTGATAATTTGACAGAGATTCTAGAGATTTTAGGCTGAGCATGCAAAAAAAACTAGAGTTGTTTCGCTCTAGTTTTTTAACGTTATCAACTTTATTATATCATAAATTTTTTTCAAAAATAGACTTGTTTCTTCTTATTTTTGTGATATATTGAAAGTGAAAAAAGGGGAATTCTTTAAGCAGTTCGTCAGAAGGGAGGATTTATAATTAGAGCTGTAGTTTTATCAATTTGATTTTATAAAAGGAGGAAACACTATGAGACGTTTAGGTTTAATGTTTATTAGCTTTTTAAGTTTCTTAGTTCTAGCCTTTGGCATTGGAACGACTGTAAAAGCTGATGAAACTACTGTTAAAAATTTTGATGTTGTAACAGTTACTAAAGATGAAATCTTAGCCAATTATGTTAGTAATACAGGCGTTAGTTTTGCAGAAGCTGAACGTACTTTATTCCCCAATAAGAGCACTTCTCAAGCTAGAAATGCTCAGCTAAATGAAGAAACTTCATATGTAGTGTTACGTGGTGCTACATATCAAGATGATACGTTAATTTCTTATATTCCAAATAATGCAGGACATGTCTATTTTTATTGTGAAGTTAGTAAAAGCGGTTGGTTTAGAGGAATAAAACGAATTGTTTATGCAGGTTATTATTCTGGAAGTTTAATATTCCAAGGAAATTTTCAATACGCTTTACCCGATGCCAATAGAATACACTTTACTTTAAACGGTCATTTGTATAGAAATACATCAACAACCACTTCAATCGGAGCTGGAATTGGTATTGGTCAGGTTGGTAGCTTTAATGTCGGAGTTGCTGATACATCTAGTTACCACAGTCCATTATATTATCATGGAAATAGGAGTTATTAAGTATGAAAAAAAAGATTGTTATTTTTCAAGCTATTTGGTTTGTTTGTTCCCCTTTCATTTCTTTATTTATTTGTAGAAATATGCCAATTATACGTGATTTATTATTTCATATATTTTTCTTAGTTTTAATCCTATCACAATGGTTAGCGATTAAAACACTATCACACCTTGACGATTAAGCAAAGGTCAAACGAAAGAGGTTGGGTTTCCCAAGCCTCTTTTGTCTATCATCACCGTCCGCCAGGACCTCCGCCCATGCCGTTTCCATTTTGGATAGTCAGGCTAGCTGTTGCGGTCGTAGATTGTCCATTGACTGTAATGGTGTAGCTTTCACCGTCTTTGATAGCAGCTGAGCTAGCGAGAACGGATTGGAAATTTTTAGCAGCGGTATAGCTGAGGATTCCTTTGCCTGACGAATCGGTAATCGTCACCTTGTCTCCAGCACTACCTGATACATTCGCAAGGATGGAAGCTTGTTTGGAATTTGATCCAAAGCCCATTGCCATGCCATTGCTGCCGACCATTACAACGGTTCCGCCAGTAATGGTGCCATTGCCGTCATAGTCAAGAGCACCATTGCCACCATTTGTCGGCCCGTCCACATAGACTTCTCCACCTGAAATGGTCAAATCTCCGTTAGAATCCAAGCCGTCACCTTGGGCATTAACCTTGACCTTACCACCTGTGATGGTCAGACTGACACCAGCAGTCGCTTGCCCTGGAGCGCTCTCGCTGCTGCTACCGTCTGCTGCATTGATTCCATCGTCATTGGCTGTCAGGTCTAAATCCCCACCGTTAATGGTGACGGTTTTGCCTTCTAGCGCTTCTTCGCTCTTTTCAACCTTAATCGTACCGCCGTCAATAAGAGCCGTATTAGAAGCGTGAATGCCGTCATCTCCAGCGTTAATGGTAATCTTTCCAGACTGGATATAGAAATTGCCTAGCGATGTATCTTCATCATTATCCGCGTGAATGGCATCTTCCGTTGCAGTCAAATTCATTGTCGCGTCTTTAATATTGATTGCGTCATTCGCTGAAAGGGCATTTTTATAACCTTTAATCGTGTAGGTTCCGCCTGTAATGCGCAAATCATCATTGGACTCAATAGCATTGCCATAATTGCCTTCGACCGTCAGACTACCAGAACCGTTGAAAGTGAGATCGTCCTTGCTGTAAATCGCAGCGTCATAGTCTGTATTCTTGTGATTGGCAGAATCCGAAATCGTGTTCTTGCTACCTTTTGCAAGCGTGATAAAAGTTTTATCTGCATTTTCTACGACAATAGCAGCATCTGTTCCGGTCATCGTGACTCCATTCAGCACGAGCTGAACCTTGTCTTGGTCGCCAACTTTAACGACAACTTGGACATTTTTACTTGAACCAGACAAGACATAAGTCCCAGCTTTAGTAATTGTCACCGTAGAGCCCGACACTTCTGCACCGGAACCAGAAGTCTTTGCAGATGATCCACTCAAGCTAATTTTAGTTGCTTTTGATTCATCATAAGAAGCGTCTTGGTCACGCTTGGTAAAATAATCAGATGTCTTGGTGGTTGTTGTCTTACTTGTGCTAGAAGAGCTAGTGCTGGTTGAGCTGGTGTTTGTCGCACTGCATGCCCCTAAAGCAACTGTCAATAGGATGAGTGGAATCAAACGTTTGAACTGTTTTTGTTTTGAGGCTGTTTTTTTCATGGCGATCCTCCTTATAGTTCATTTTCTTTTGTGACGTAGCGGCTAATGGCAATCTCTAAATTCCCATTTCGCGTCCGCAGAGCGTCCATTAACTCTTTCTCTGTCATTGTACCATTTAATTGGACAATATACTTAATTTTGAACAAACTTCCCATATCAGACGTTTTGACATTTGCCAGTTCAACATAGTTGGTCGCCTTTTGAAAGATGTCATCAAAGACAGTTTCATAATCCAAACTTTCTGGAATGACAACGGTCACTTGACGCATAGAATGCTTCATCTGCCCAAAATTCACCGTTTCCAGCAACAACATGACAACCGACATGATGATCGTAAAGACGCTGGCAAAGACAAGATAGCCCATGCCGACAGCTATCCCAATCGTCATCGCAAGGAAAATTGCGAGCAATTCCTTAGCACCACCCGGTGCTGAACGAAAGCGAATCAAGCTGAAAGCTCCCATTACTGCAACTCCTGCCCCCAAGCTGCCATTGACTAAGAAAATGACAATGGCAATCAAAGTCGGCAGCATAACCAAAGTCATCATAAAGGACTTGCTGTAAATGGTTTTGTACTGATAGACCTTGGCTAATATCAGCCCCAGCACTAAGGCAACACCAATCGCACCAAACATACTGGCTGGATTGACTGTTGTCCCGGTAAAGACATCACTAAATAGCTGATCGAACATGATTGATTACTCCTTTGTAGTCGGTTGTTTTCTTGTAGGCAACTCCGTATTTTGAGAAAGACTTTGGAAAAACGTGGTGGCGGTCCAGAATCTCTACCAACCAGAGCGGATACGCCCCCGGCACCTTGATTTCCATGATGACATGGTTGTCAGGAAGAAGGTTCTTGCCGTCTTTTCCTGCCAGTAAACTCAAATTTTTCGTCCGATAAGCGACATCATAGTCAATGGTAATCCGCACATTGGAGTTTTCTAAGCCTTTTAGAGAGTAGCGGTTGTAGTAGATATACATCATGGGCTGCACGCCACCATAGCGCTCGCAAAGCCATTCGATTTCCTGTTTAATCTGTGAATCTTCAAGCTGGCATTCCCCTACGAGATACTGCTCTGCTGTCAACAACTCAGTCGCAATCCGACGTTTATACACAACCTTACGCACTTTTTTCTTGATTTCCAAAAAAACTTGGCTATCAGCCTGAGGACTGGCATCATAGGTGCGCACGCGCAATTTTTCCTTGAAATAAGGCTTCTCCAAAGACTCCCGAATCATCTGATAGGTCGGCGTATCATAGTAGAGATTGCCAATCGTAGAATAGGCATGCTCGTCTTCTGCCATATACGCTTCAAACTCCTTTAGCAAATCTGCCAACGTTTCCTTTGAGATGACATACTTGGTTTCTATCCGTTGAAATTTATCTTTAAATGTTTTTTTAGCCATGAGATTGCTCTCCTTTGTCGTTCTTTATCTACGTAGTTTACGGGCAAATCCTTAAAAGAAATCTAAAGAAAACTTAAAGAAAACAAAACACCCCCATTTTCTGGAGATGTTTAATAGATGTCTGTAGAATGAAATAGAAAACAGAAGCTAGCGCAATCTTATTCTTCACTCTTCTCTTCTTTTTCTTTTTTGATAAGAAAACTGAAAATAATCAGAATAGCTGCTACCAGAAAAATCCAGTACAACACATCATGGCTGCTTCTCGGACCAGAGTAGAGGGAACGCGAAAAATAAATCATCAGATACAAGGAAGTTTCATTATAAAATTCCCAGTTAAAGTGATAGCTGCCTACTGGATAGGACCGCTTATGCGAACACTCTGGCACAAAGATCTGCAAAAGCAAAAATGTTCCCAGCACAGCAAAATAAATCACATTGAACACGTCTAATTTCGGATAAGGTTCAACAACCAAGGAAACGAATATCATCATGCTCAACAGATAAAACCGCCACCGAAACCAAAATTCGTTATTAAAATGAAATCTTATCATCCCATCACACTTTCTAATTTTCTGCTCGTTCCTCTTCTTCGTCTTTATCCTACCACTCTGACAGACAAACTTCAAGTAAGATGAAGGAGAAATGTTAATTGATTTCTGCTACTTTTCCTGCTTCTGCTTTAGGCTCTTTGCCCTTGCGACGGGCAAGGACATCCGCATAGTGCTTGCGGCTGTTATTGAGCACGGAAAGGAAGGTCGCATAAAAGCCATCGTCTTTGACTTGGTGCAAAATCACCACATAGTCCGCCAACTGTTGGTAAGGCGTCACCACTTCTTTGCGCAATCGCTTGACATCATAGCTCACTTTTTGCAACTTCTCTTGGGAGCGAGAAGCAAAAAGTTGTTCAAAAGCCGAATGGCTTTCGGTCAGATTTTCAACGAATTTCCCAAGCGCTAAAGTCCCCACCTGCTCCTTATATGGGGCTGTTTTTAGCTTGTCCAGCAAGCTGACAATAAGGGCTGTTTCTTCCTCGTAATGCTTCTGATGAGCGTCTTTGTATTGGTCAAACAAGCGTTTCAAGCTGGCATAAGCTGCCTTTTCCTCTTCCCGCTTGGCTGCCCGATAAGGTTTCAACGCATCGCGAAGAGCTTGCAAATCAGCGTCGCGCAATTCGTCAGCCGCACTAATCGAAGCTGACTTTTCACTCGCCCGAATCTGACCGAGAGAGGCTTGATAAGCAGGCAAGGCTACTTTTATCTTCTTGACGAGAGCGGTAATGACGTCCTCATTTTTAAAGTCGAGTGCTTCTTTCTCCACATCATCTAAAAAACGAGTGATAAACTGCGTGAATTCCGCATGGCGGAGACTGCTCACCTGAACATTAACTAACTTTCCTTTTGGCATAAAATCCTTTCCTTATTAAAAAATATTTTTTCTTATCTGACCCTCAGATAAGATGAATGACTTTTCTTTATCCTGTCCGAGGCTCGGACGAAGCAAACTTGTTTCAAGGCAAACCGTCTGACCCTCGGACGAAGCAAACCTGTTTCAAGGCAAGCCGTCTGACCCTCGGACGAAGCAAACCTGTTTTAAGGCAAGTCGTCCGACCCTCGGACAAAGCAAACCTGTTTTAAGGCAAGTCGTCCGACCCTCGGACGAATGAAAAATCATCTCATTTAGTATAACATGAATGGGAAATTATAGGAAATTTTCTGAAAAAGAGGATTAACCACTTTCAAAACAGTTTGAACACACAGTCCTTAATGGAACGCAGAAGCAGAAAAGGTATTTTTCTTCATCACTTTTTCTCCTTTCATCTATATGATATAATATGATGAAAAGGCATTCACAAAATGCCCACTATTTTCACATTTCATATTTAACACAAGGAGTCGCCTATGCGTTGGGATATTGGCACAGTTTACAAGACGATTCGAAAAGCAAAGGGAATCACCCAGCAAGAGATTTGCGGAGATTGGATTTCTCGCTCCAATCTTTCCAAGTTTGAAAGCAACCAATCCGTTCCCAGCTATGAAACCATGGAATTTCTGCTCCACCAGATTGACATGAGTTTTGGGGAATTTGAATATATTTGTGATTATTATCATTCAAATCACAGAATGAAGATTATTTTACAATTTAAAAATTATTTGTCTGTCGTTGAAACAGAACAATTATTGGATTTAACCAAACAGTGTGAGGACTACTTGAAAGCTCATCATGATATTCCCGTTAGCAATATTTTGCGTATGGCAAATATACTAATTGAAATTAGAAAAAATAAAATCAGTAGTCAAGCACAAGTTTTAGCTCAACAGTTATGGACAGATTTAGAAAAACGAGATACTTTTTATGAAAGTGACCTAAATTTACTAAGTGTCATTCTTTATTTCTTCCCACTAGAAACTATTCAAAATATAACGGAAAAAATCTTAGCCAGTCTCAACAAGTATAAGCATTACAAAGAAATTCACAGTACACAATTCTCCATTTTAGCCAACCTTTCGACCATCTACCTTTACAACAATCGCCTTGACGATTGCCAGCGTATCACCGAGATGATCTTACCGCTCGCCAAGCAAACAAAACGATACGACAAGCTCGGCTTTGCTCAGGTTCGCCTGGGTATTTGCCAAGGAGACGACGACCTTATCCAGAAGGGGCTCCAGTTGCTTGAGCTGACAGAAGAAATGACCTTGCTCGAAAACTTGAAAGAAGAAGTCAAACAGCATCGTACTTCCCCTTTCTCTCATGTTTCACGTGGAACTTCAGCACCTTAAAGGAGACAGAGAAGCAAATGACTTACAACGGATTTGTATTTTTTGATATTGACGGCACCTTGGTTGATAGCCAAGGACAAGTCCCAGCAGACAACAAAACAGCCATTGCTCAACTACGAGCCAACGGCTTTCTGCCTATTATCTGTACGGGGCGCGGGCGCGGAGAAATGGGGACGGTTCTGGAAGACGCTGGGATTCATTCCGCTATCTTGCTAAATGGCATGGAAATCCTCCATGAAAAGCAATTCCTGTTTGAAGGACGAATTGCACAAAACAGCATTCTCAAGCTCCTGCAACTGGCAAAGGAAAATGAGCACGACCTCGGTTTTTATTCGCAAGGAGAAATGCGTGTGACAGCGCTCAGTCCGACCGTTCAGCGGAATTTCTGCTATTTTCATCAAGACCTGCCACAAGTCGGTCCGACCATTTATCAAAACCAGCCTTGTCAGATGTTGCTCATTTTTAGTGAGGAGCCTGAAAAAGACACCCAGTATCAGACAGAAGTCCCTGAACTGCACTTTTTCCGTAACAGCCCCTACTCGATAGACATCACGCCGCACGGCTGTAACAAAGGCTCTGGGATTCAGCACCTGCTGACCTTGCTGGCAGTCGAAGCACCGACTTACGCATTCGGAGACGGACTCAATGACCTGACCATGTTTGAAACAGTAGATTGTCCCATTGCAATGGGCAATAGCCAAACAGCCGTCAAAGAAGCAGCCACGTTCATCACGCGCTCCAATGATGAAAACGGTATTCCACATGCCCTTGCTCACTTTGGTTTAATTTAAAAAAGAAGCTCCTGTATTCAAGATACAAGAGCTTTTAGATTAGACTAATTCTTTTTTATTCGGATTGTAAACCAAGAAACCAAGACCGACAAAAAGCAGCAGAACAACTGTCATGAAGGCAACTTGTCCACCGACTTGCCCTGTTATCGAAATTGTTTGACGCAAAGCCGAAACAGAGTAACTCATTGGCAACCAAGGATTGACATCTTGGAAAATCTTATCCGTCAATGGCAATGGGTAAGTACCCGCACTAGAGGCTAGTTGCAACAATAACAAAATCAAAGAAGTGAAAGCACCAAGCTTAGTGTTCCACGTTACCAGAGCCGTCACCACTGCCATGAAGCACATGCTTGTTAAAAGAATGATTCCAAGCGTCGCCCATTCATGATTGGCAGTCAAGCCAATCATGTGCACTGCACCATATACCAATAAACCTGCCAAGAGAGAAATAACGCCATTGACCTGAATACGTGCTTTCAGCCATTCCATACGTGTCTGAGGTTTCTTACCAGAAGGCAACGTGTTAAAAATGATATTGGTTGAAATCGCTGCTACAAAAAGTGCCACAGAAATCATGTATGGAGCCATACCGATACCATTTTTACCAACATGGTCTTTATCTATTTTCTTCGTTGTTAATGGATTTGCGAGAGCTTTAGCATTGGCTTTATTGGTTGTCACCATAGATAATTGATTTTTGGCATCTGTCAAACCTGCTGTCAAGGTGTCCGCACCCGACACAAGTGTCCCCAGATTAGACGTGATAGTTAAGCTGCCGTCTGCCAGCTTCGTAGAACCATTCGCAATTTGATCAGCACCGTCAGATAGTTTGCCTGCCCCTGACACAAGAGCCGCAGAGTTGTTTACTAATTGACTAGCGCCGTCTGCTAATTTTGCTAAACCAGCGTCAATTTGACCATTATTAGCCGCCAATTGATTAGCTCCGGAATTGATTTTTGCCATACCAGATGTCAATTGACTGTTTTTACCAGCCAAGGTCTTAGAACCTGAACTGATTTTCGCCATACCAGATGTCAATTGACTATTCTTACCAGACAAGGTTTTAGAACCTGAACTGATTTTCGCCATACCAGATGTCAATTGGTCATTCTTACTAGATAAGGTATTAGCTCCTGCTGTTATCTGCGCAACCCCATTGGTGTAGTCGGTTACACCTTTTGCCAATTGACCAGCACCTGCTGCTAAGCTCGTTTGCAATTGGTCAACACCTGCTGCTACTTGATTAGCACCCGCAGTTGATTGTTGCAAAGCTGCAAGGATTTTTGCTTGGGATTGTTGTGTGCTCGTTTGAAGCTCTGAAAGCGCACCTTTTGCTTGTTCGATAACAGCGATGTTTTGTTGATTAGAAGATTGCTCTGGCAAGTTCGTCACTTGCGTCTTGAGCGCTTGAATATTTGTCAATAGACTTGCCGCAGTCGTAGCAGTTTGACTTGGAGTTTGCGAAATCGCAGCATTGATTTCTGCCTGCTCACTAGCACTTAACTTTTGATAAGCAGCTGTAGCAGCCACGTTAGTTGCAATCGTAGTCTTGTCTGTCGTCGCACTATTGGCAAGCGTGTTCGCAGCCGTTTCCATATCGCTTAAAGCAGTCGTCATGCTTGCTTTAGCGGCTGACAAGTCTGATCCAGTTGAAAGAGCGGTTTGCACAGCAGTTAAACCTGCTTGCAAATCCTGTAGCTTTTGAACTTGTTCAGCAGTCATGCCAGATTGTTGAACAGTTGTCATTAACGTATTCAGACCCGTAGCTAATTGATGCGCGCCGCTTGATAATTTTTGAATTTCTCCATTAGAAGCACTCAATTGATTGACCCCAGCTAATAAATTTTGCGATTGAGCATTTAACTGATTCGCACCGCCTGCAAGATTTGCTACACCATTGGCATACGCATTTAAACCATCTGATAATTGCCCTGAACCGTCAGCCAATTGACCAACAGCACTTGTGTACCCCATCAGACCTTTTGACAACGTATCTGAACCAGAAGCCAATTGACCGACAGCATTTGTATAGTCCGTCAGACCTTTTGATAACGTATCTGAACCAGAAGCTAATTGACCAACACCTGAGGTATAAGCTGAAAGACGTGTTGATAGCGTACCAATTCCGTCTGACAGCTGACGCACCCCAAGCGTATAGGTTCCCAAACCTGTCGTCAATGTATTAGCGCCGTCTGCAAACGTTATGCTAGAGCTAGATAAAGTATTCAAATTATCTGTCAAAGTTTGACTACCATCTTTTAATTGTTGACCGCCAGAAGCGAGTTGCCCACTACCAGAAGCAGCTGTTGTCATGCCTTTCCTCAAGCTATTCATACTCTTGAAGAGAGACGTCGTGTATGTATTTGTCACATTGTTAGCGACAGTTTGTTGAAGCCGCGTCATAGCCGAATCACTCATCTTGCTGGCAATAAAGCTGTGCCCGCTAGACGTTTGATAATCAATCTGCATCTTTTGTGGTTTATTATCCAGAATACTAGCAGCCTTTTGAGATAAATCACTTGGAAGCGTGATAATCATATAATAATCACCTTTCTCCAAGCCCTTCTTAGCCTTTCCTTCAGATACAAAATGAAAATCCAAAGCATCATTCTTTTTAAGACTTTTCACCATATCATCACCAACTGATAAGGTGTTGTTGTTAAATGTCGCATGTTGGTCTTTATTCACAACCGCCACTGGCAATTCTGAAACTTTACCATAAGGATTCCACATGGAGCTCAAAAAGATCACATTATAAAGAGCAGGAATCAAGGAAACACCAATCATGACAATCACAAAAATTGGTTTTTTGAAAATTGCTTTCCATTCTTTGAACATTTTTTCTCCTCTATCTTAGACACTATGTATAAAAATTTTAATTTTTGAAATATTTTTATACACATTGTCTAAATATTTGATATAATAGATTATACAGTTTCTGAAATTTTTCACAAGAGAAAAATTTCATTTTTAGACACGTTGTATAAAATTGTTCAAAAGAGGAAGGTAAAATGGTAGAAAGTAACAAACGTCAAAAAACAAAAATGATTATTGAAAACGCTATGGTAGAGCTACTGGAACACGAATCATTCGATCAGATTAGCACTGTCAAGTTGACAAAAACGGCTGGTATCAGTCGCAGCAGTTTTTATACACACTACAAAGATAAATATGACATGATTGAGCATTATCAGCAAAAACTTTTTCATAAGTTAGAATACATTTTTGATAAGTATGCCCAAGATAAGCGCAGTGCCATTATAGAAGTTTTTGATTTTCTCACACGTGAATCTCTCCTTTCTGCCCTATTGACAGAAAACGGAACCAAAGAAATCCAAACTTTTTTACGCCATAAATTCCAAATTATGCTAGCTGAAGACCTACAAGATCACTTCAATAGCAAATTGCTGAGTCAATTAGAAAAAGAGTACAGTTATGTTTATCTAACAAATGCCTTTTTTGGTGTCTGTCAAATGTGGATTTCCAGAGGAAAAAAAGAAAGCCCCGAACAAATGGCAGATTTCCTTTTAAAAATGCTGTATTAGAATATTTCCTATACCTGCCCTAGTAGCAAACACAAGGTCTCTAGGACTTTTTTCGTAATCTTTATAACAAAAAAGAAGCTGGGGAAATCCCAACTTCTGATAATCCATTGATTAAAGTTGTTTGTTGTAGTATTCAACGACAAGTGCTTCGTTGATTTCTGGGTTGATTTCATCGCGTTCTGGAAGGCGAGTCAATGAACCTTCTAATTTTTCAGCATCAAACGATACGAACGCTGGACGTCCAAGAGTTGCTTCAACAGCTTCGAGGATTGCAGGTACTTTAAGTGACTTTTCACGAACTGAAATCACTTGTCCAACAGATACGCGGTAGCTAGGAATATCTACACGTTTTCCGTCAACAAGGATATGACCATGGTTTACGAATTGACGAGCTTGACGACGAGTTGTTGCAAGTCCAAGACGATAAACAACGTTATCCAAACGGCGTTCCAAAAGAAGCATGAAGTTAAAACCAAGGATTCCGCCTTTGATTTTAGTTGCTTGTATGAACAAGTTACGGAATTGTTTTTCACCTACACCGTAAGTGAAACGAAGTTTTTGCTTTTCAGCCAATTGCAAACCGTATTCTGACAATTTACTACGGTTGTTTGGTCCATGTTGACCTGGTACGTAGTTACGACGTGCCAATTCTTTACCTGTACCTGTAAGTGAAAGACCCAAACGACGAGCTTGTTTCCAAGATGGTCCTGTATAACGTGACATAAACATGTCCTCCTGTAAAAATAATAATTTGAGGAAATAGTCACTTAGAAAGCCCTGATTCGTGCAGAACATTTTCGCCTAAACAGCCAAGGCTACTTTTATAGCTAATGTTCTGTTGACGAGCTTCATGCTCTCCTGCTGCTATTTCACACAAAAGCCATTATATCAAAAAAAATCCTATCTGTAAAGACGGATTTTACCAGATTATTTCTTTCTATGAAAATAACCTTTCTTTTTCAACAATTCTTCTATCGCAATTATATTTTGCTGTTCAGATGTTGCTAAAATAGTTTCAAATCCTAGACTTTTAGCGACATCTAAATTAACCTGTAGATCATCTATAAACACACATTGATTAGCTTGTAATGCGTATTGAGCTAGTAACTTTTGATAGATACTTTTATCTGGCTTTGCACACCCTACTTCGTAAGAAAGGATTTTACCAGTCAACACTTTCGTCATCGGTAATAAACCTGCATTTTCAACTGCATAAAATATCTCACTTGTAGTAGACAAAATATAAATGCCATATCCCAGCTGAGCCCATTCAAAAATTTTCTCTTGTAGCTGATAATAAACATCCACTGTCTCATACCAATGAGTAAAAATGGCTTCAACAGTAGCAGAGTAAGAACTATCTAGCAATGTTTGAGCTGCCTGAATGGCTACTTCCAAAGTTAATTGTCCAGTATCTGTCTGAGCCCAGAACCCCGAATCAAAAATAGCAGCTTTGACGCACTTCCGGTCTTCTTCATCTTCTACAAAAGTAGCTAAAATCTTAGCGGGATTCCATTCAATTAAAACATTGCCAAAATCAAAAACTAGATTTTTAATCATTTTTCACTCCAGCTACATCACATCAAAGCAGTTTTTCGCCATTAAAACAAATTTATTCTCAATCCAAATAATGAATGAGATTTTTCTCTGTTAAAATATCTGAATAAGTATAAGATTCGACATAAGTGTTTTCAATCTCACCTGGTTGACCTCCATTACTTGTATATTCAACGATAAACAAAGAAGGATAAACTTCAATCAAGCGCCCTTGCTTATTTTTTTGACGTTTACGACCATTTTCAAGAGTCATTTCTACCATTTTGCCCTCATGGGCTTTGATTTCTTCTTTGATTTTTCTCATTTTTGCAACATCTGTAAATGCATCACTCATTATTTATTCCTCTCTCTTGGAAATACTTGAAAACTTATTGTATTCTTTTTGGAAAATCAATTCCACCGTGCCACGCGCACCGCTACGATTCTTTTCGATAATCACTTCAACTTTGTTGTTTGGAAGCCCTTCAGATTCTTCACCGCCGCGTTCATAGTAGTCATCTCGATATAAAAATGCGACAATATCTGCATCCTGCTCAATTGAACCAGACTCACGAATATCTGACAAAACAGGTCGTTTGTCCTGACGCTGTTCCACACTCCGTGACAATTGGCTCAGCGCAATGACTGGCACTTTCAACTCTTTTGCCAAAATCTTTAATTGACGAGAGATTTCAGAAACTTCCTGCTGACGATTTTCTCGACCAGTCCCTGTAATCAACTGCAAGTAGTCAATCAAGATCAATCCAAGATTTCCTGTTTCTTGCGCTAATTTTCGAGCACGCGAACGAATTTCTGTAATCCGAATTCCTGGCGTATCGTCAATGTAAATACTAGCTTCTGCTAGATTTCCTTGTGCAATCGCATACTTGCTCCATTCTTCATCCGTCAGTTGCCCTGTACGGATTGAATGTGATTCAATTAACCCCTCTGCTGCCAGCATTCGGTCTACTAGGCTTTCTGCCCCCATTTCTAAAGAAAAGATAGCGACTGTTTTATCTAGCTTTGTTCCAATATTTTGAGCAATATTGAGAGCAAAAGCTGTTTTACCAACCGCTGGACGAGCTGCCACGATGATTAACTCTTCTTCATGCAAACCCGTAGTCATGTGATCCAAGTCTTGATAACCTGTCGCAATCCCTGTAATATCAGAAGTTTGCTGAGACCGCGTTTCCAAGCTACCAAAATTAAGATTCAAAATCTCTTTAATATTTTTAAAGCCACTTCGACTAGCATTTTCACTAACATCGATCAGCGCTTTTTCAGCCCCAGCAATGATTTCATCTGCAGGACTGGCACCATCATAAGCTAGATTGATAGAGTCTGTCAGCCGCGAAATCAACCGGCGCAAAACAGCTTTTTCTGCTACAATCTTAGCATAATATTCAGCATTGGCAGAAGTCGGTACTGAGTTGACCACTTCAACCAAGTAAGACAAGCCACCGATATTTTGCAAATCACCCTGACTGTCTAAAATATTACGAACAGTTGTCGCATCAATGGCATCGCCTCGATCTGCCAAGTCAATCATCGCTTTAAAAATCAATCGATTAGCATATTTAAAGAAGTCAGTTGGCTCGATATATTCACGAACAAACACCAGCTTACTTTCATCAATAAAAATCGCACCTAAAACAGATTGCTCTGCTAAAATATCCTGCGGTTGTGCTCGCAATTCATCAATATCTGCCATAAGACCTCCTCTCTCAAAAAGTATTCTTCAATTAACCTTCTTTTACATGTAAGTTAATCACACTCGTCACATCTTGATAAATTTTCACTGGCACATCAATCAAGCCAACAGAACGAATAGGATTCTTGACTTGAATCAATCGTTTATCAATCTTAATTCCAAATTGCTTTTGTAATTCTTCAGCAATTTTTTTATTGGTAATAGAACCAAAAGTACGTCCATCTGGTCCTACTTTTTCAGTAAATTCAACAATTGTATTTTCTGCTTCCAGCTTTTCCTTAATGGCTTGCGCTTCAGCTAGCATTTCAGCGTGTGCTTTTTCTTCTGATTTTTGTTTACCACGAAGTTCACCAATAGCTGCAGCAGTTGCTTCCTTTGCAAGATTTTTTTTAATCAAAAAATTCTGTGCATAGCCAGTAGGCACTTCTTTAATTTCACCTTTTTTTCCTTTACCTTTTACATCTGCTAAAAAGATTACTTTCATTCTTCTAACTCCTTATCTTTTAGTACTTCACGAACAATAATTTCATTCAGGCTATGAACCACCTGAGCAATTGTCTGGTCAGGAATTTGCGCTGCTGCCAAATTAAAATGACCGCCGCCGCCTAGTTCTTCCATGATACGTTGGACATTGATTTTACTACGACTACGAGCAGATATCGAAACACTGTTTTGCTTATTTTTACTAACGACAAAGCTAGCTTCAATCCCTGACATAGCTAACATAGCATCTGCTGCTTTACTGATAACAACTGTATCATAGCATTTTTCTTCTACACCTGTCGCAACGAGTACATTCGGCAAAATTTTCTTACCATTCAAAATCAACTCATTCACTTCACGGTACTCATCAAAGTCTGTGGCAGAAATATCTTGAATGGCTACGCTATCACTTCCACGCGTGCGCAAATAGCTCGCTACATCAAACGTTCGACTGGTTACACGAGAAGAAAACTTCTTCGTATCCAGCATAATCCCAGCCATCAACACACTAGCCTGCATTTTACTCAAGCGTTTTATCTTAGAATTTTGGAATTGAATCAACTCTGTTACCAATTCACAGGCACTGCTTGCTCCACTTTCGATATAAGTGATAACAGCATTTTCCGGAAAATCTTGATCTCTTCTGTGGTGATCAATGACAATAATTTGGTTAAACAAATTATAAAACTCTTTTGATAAGGTCAGAGTTGTTTTTGAATGATCCACCATAATCAACAGAGAACGATTGGTCACCATTGTCATCGCATCAGCGACCGAAAGAAGGTTGGTCTCCCCTTCATCCTGCAGCCTGCGAACTGCTCGCTCAATATCCGCAGCCATTTGATGAGGATCATAAACAGCATAGGTCTGATCAATAATATTACTAGCAAATACTTGCATTCCCACAGCAGAACCAAGCGCATCCATATCCAAATTTTTGTGTCCAACTACAAAAACTTGGTCCACACTTTTAATCTTATCCGAAATAGCAGTCATCATAGCTCGCGTGCGAGTACGTGTCCGTTTCACCGATGCAGCTGAGCCACCACCAAAGTAAACAGGATTCTTTGACTCATCATTTTCTTTGACAACAGCCTGATCACCACCACGAACTTCAGCAAGATTCAAGTTTAAGAGAGCCACTTTACCAATTTGCTCATGATTACTATCACCATAAGAGAAGCCCATACTCAATGTGAGAGGAATTTCCCGCTTTTTCGCCTCTTCCCTAAACTGATCAATAACTGCAAACTTATTTTGCATTAACCGATCTAACACCGTGTAATCCGTAAAAATATAGAAACGATCCATTCCAACACGACGAGAAAACATAGCATATTTTCCTGCAAATTCAGAGACAAAATTTGCAATAAAACTATTAATGTGGCTAATATCTGAATCTGAGACGACGTCCTCTAAATCATCATAATTATCGACTGAAATAATACCAATAACTGGTCTCGTCGTTACTAATTCTGAAGTTGCCTCATACTCATTAGATGCATCAAAAAAGTAAAACACACTTGAAGCATGATCTAAGTAGACCGAATATTTTGTATCCCCAATTGTTGCATACGACCCAGAACCCTCAGATGGTGTTTTGGTAATTTTTTGCAGCAAATCCACATCAAATTCACCGTCTTCATTGGTAAGAATCAACTCTGCGTAAGGATTAAACCATTCTACATTTCCAGATGTTTGATCAACTTTTACAACACCAACCGGCATTCTTTCAAGCAATGATGCCAAACTATTTTCTGCTTGATCATTCACATACTGGATTTGTTCCACTTCATCAATTTCATAACTTTTTTGTTGGTAAATCAATAGAAAAATCAAAAGGGCAAGCACCAAAAAAAGTGCAGATAACATCAGAATGCTGCTACCAAAAACTCGTAATAAAATAGCTAAAATTCCAAAGGAAATAATGCCCATGATTACAAACTGAATTGGAGTAAAACGAAATTTTTTCATCACAAACCTCTTAACCGCCATTTTACCACAAAAGCTCTAAAAAAGCGAGTTTTCCCTTATTAAAACAAGCCAAATAATACTGTCAAACATTAGAAAAAATTAAATCTTCCTGCATCCCTTTGATTACTTTACAGAACAGAATACCTGATTTTCCCATTAAATTAGCTTTATTTCTCTGGTAGTTTACAGCTTTGTCAAGTATTATTGACGAAAAAACACTTGCTCAGAAATGTGAACAAGCATCTTCATCATTTATTTTTTTGCTTTTTCTTGATTTTTTGAGATACTTCGTGATTTACCTTCCAAATAAACCATCAAAATCGAAATATCCGCTGGATTGACACCTGAAATCCGACTAGCTTGACCAATTGTTTCTGGGTTTATTTTCTTAAATTTCTGACGAGCTTCTGTCGCAATGGAATCAATATCATCCCAGTCAATGTTTGCTGGTATCCGTTTTTCTTCCATTCGTTTCATCTTCTCAACCTGATCCAACGCCTTAGAAATATAGCCTTCATATTTGACTTCAGTCTCAATCAATTCAATAATCTTTTCATCTAAAACTTCAGCTGCTGGACCAATAAAATTGATAACATCTTCATATGAAACTTCTGGACGACGCAAAAATTCTTTCGCTGTAACTGCATCTGTCAATGGTTTAAAGCCTAATTTTTCAACCATTTCATTCGTTTCTTTAATTGGCTTTAATTTAATAGTGCTCAAGCGCTTCATTTCAGTTTCATATTGATGTTTCTTAATTTCAAAACGCAGCCAGCGCTCATCATCAACCAATCCTACTTTATGTCCAATTTCAGTCAATCGCATATCTGCATTGTCGTGTCGTAAAATGAGACGATATTCAGCACGGCTTGTCAAAAGACGATACGGCTCCACCGTTCCCTTGGTGACCAAGTCATCAATCATGACCCCAATATAACCATCACTGCGTTTCAAAATCAGTTCTGGCTTTCCTTGAACTTTCAGAGCTGCATTGATTCCTGCGATAATGCCCTGTCCCGCCGCTTCTTCATAACCAGACGTCCCATTCGTTTGTCCAGCTGTAAACAAACCTGAGATTTTCTTAGTTTCTAGAGTAGCGCGAAGCTGATGTGGCATAATCATATCGTATTCAATCGCATAGCCAGTTCGCATCAATTCAGCATTTTCAAGCCCTTTAATAGAATGAACTAAATCTTTTTGAACATCTTCTGGCAAACTCGTTGACAACCCCTGAATATAAACTTCTTCCGTATCTCGTCCTTCTGGCTCCAAGAAAAGTTGGTGGCGCTCTTTATCTGCAAAACGAACAATTTTGTCTTCAATTGACGGGCAGTAACGTGGTCCTACACCTTTCACCATTCCTGAAAACATTGGTGCACGGTAAAGGTTGTTTTGAATAATTTCATGACTTCTTCCATTAGTATAAGTTAGCCAACAAGGAATCTGATCTTTGAGGTAATCCTCATCGTGAGACGTATAGGAAAAGTGGTTCGCTTTTTCGTCTCCAAGCTGAATATCCGTTTCTTCATAATTGATAGAAGAGGCTTTCACACGTGGTGGAGTTCCAGTTTTAAAACGCCCAATTTCAAAGCCTAGATCACGTAAGTTGTCTGCTAAGTTAATTGCAGCTAAACTATGATTAGGACCAGAAGAATACTTCAAATCTCCAATAATAATTTCTCCACGCAGAGCTGTACCGGTTGTTACGACAACTGCCTGTGCAGCAAACTCTTGGTGCGTGGCTGTTTTCACACCAACGACTTTCCCGTTCTCAACTAGAATCTCATCTATAATAGTTTGACGCAAAGTGAGATTTTCTTGATGTTGAACCGTCTTGCGCATTTCTTTAGAATAAAGTTCCTTATCTGCTTGCGCACGAAGAGCACGAACTGCTGGACCTTTCCCAGTATTGAGCATCTTCATTTGAATATAAGTTTTATCTATATTCTTAGCCATCTCTCCACCTAGAGCATCCACTTCACGTACAACGATCCCCTTAGCAGATCCTCCAATAGACGGATTACAAGGCATAAAAGCTAGCATTTCAATATTGATTGTCGCAAGCAAAACTTTACAGCCCATCCGGCTTGCTGCTAACGAAGCCTCAACACCTGCATGCCCTGCGCCAATTACGACAATATCATAACTTTCAGTAAAATTGTGTGTCATCTTTTCTTTCCTTATTTTTTCACCAAAAAAGTCAAACCTCTAGAAGTGCAGGACAAAAAGCCTGCAACATCCATGAGCTTTGACCATCATAGTTATTGCTATATCCATTTTAGCAGATTGCTAAAAAATGTCAATCTAAATATACTGTTGAAGTTTACCATCTTTATAGGCATTGTCAATCAAGCCACCACCAAGACACTCTTCTTCATCATAAAATACAACGGCTTGTCCAGGTGTAATAGCACGTTGAGGTTCTGCAAAGTTGACAATTGCCTTGTCATCCTTTACAGTTACTGTAACCTTAGAATCTGGCTGACGATAACGAAACTTAGCTGTACATTCCATAGTAAACTCAGCTGGCATTTCTCTTGTAAAATGTACTTGACTAGCGTCAAGACTCGTTGACATCAAGTTGTCATGGTAAAAACCTTGACCAACATAAAGAATATTTTGACTGAGATCCTTACCCACTACAAACCAAGGTTCATTATCCCCGCCATGCTGACCACCAATGCCAAGGCCACCACGCTGACCAATTGTATAATACATTAAACCAGCATGTTCACCCATATCTCGACCATAAACTGTCATCATGCGACCAGGTTGAGCCGGTAAATAGTTTCCTAGGAATTCTTTAAAGTTTTTCTCACCAATAAAGCAGATGCCAGTTGAATCTTTTTTCTTAGCAGTAGCTAATCCTGCTTTCTCTGCAATAGCTCGAACTTCAGACTTTTCTAAATGTCCCAAAGGGAACATCGTTTTTTGCAGCTGCTCTTGTGATAACTGACTAAGGAAATAAGTCTGATCTTTGCCATTATCCACTCCTCGCAGCATATGAACAATTCCGTCTTCATCGCGCTTTGCACGCGCATAGTGACCTGTTGCCACATAATCCGCTCCCAATGTCATAGCATAGTCCAAAAAAGCTTTGAACTTAATTTCTTTGTTGCACATGACATCTGGATTCGGGGTTCTACCAGCTCGATATTCAGCTAAGAAATATTCAAAAACGCGATCCCAATACTCCTTTTCAAAGTTGACAGAATAATAGGGAATGCCAATTTGGTCTGCCACAGCTGCTACGTCTTTATAGTCCTCTGTAGCCGTACAGACCCCATTTTCGTCAGTGTCGTCCCAATTTTTCATGAAAATGCCGATCACGTCATAGCCCTGCTCCTTTAACAAAAGAGCCGTAACTGACGAATCCACACCGCCACTCATTCCGACAACGACACGTGTTTTAGAATGATCACTCATAGTGTTCTCCCATCTTTTCGTTATTTCACGATTGAAGGTCGTGTTTTGCTTTCAACGATTGAAGGTCGCTTAGAGCAAGGTTTATTATAACACGAAATAACCTTAAGAACAAATTTCAATAACCAGACATCAATAACTTTACACTACTGTAAACTAAAAATTCAGTGGATAAACTATTAAATCAGTGAATGAAACAATAGAGATTCTATCAAAAGGGCGAATCTAGTGAGCAACTTTCAGACTCTATCTACAGTCTGAAAATGGTGCTTTTAGTCGTAAACTACTATATTAAAGCCTTGCTTTCATCACAAAAAGGTTGAGACATTTTGTCCCAACCTCAATCATTTTTTGTATTCATCAATACCAGCCATTTGCTAACCAGAAAGTCTTTGCAGCTGACCAAGAACCATAACGACCTGCTACATAAGCATCAGCTACTTTTTCTTGATTTTCTGCTGACAAGTCACCATTTAAGTAAGATAAACTCAATTGGTAACGACCATAATATTGTCCATTTTGGGCTGTATAACTGCCACTTGATTCTTTTTGCGCAATCCATTCTTTTGCAGCTGCATCTTCAGCACTCAGACCAGATGTGGTAGTTGCCGAATTACTTGACTCCGCAGTTGCAGTGCTTGTAGTGGTGTCATCTAACTCCAATACCTGCCCAACACTAATCAGATGAATATTGCTAATTTTATTCTTCTGAGCAATTTTATCAACTGTTGTATGATGTGATGCAGCAATAGCTGAAAGTGTATCTCCAGATTTCACTGTATAACTATCCGCGTTTGCAAGTGTAGGAAGAAAGAATAGCGCTGTTGCTGCTAAGCTCATTAAACCTACTTTCATTTTTTTATTTGTATTCTTTAAATTTAAAATCATTTAAATTCTCCTTTTCTGTGATAGAATTATCATATACCTTAATTATTACTATTGTTTTTACCTTTCATTAAAAATATTACAGGCAAATTGAAGAGAGACTAAAATTCACCCTATATTTCTTTGCTTTAAGGTTACTATAAGAAAAGTGACCTTAAAGATGGTCTAGAATTTATATCACATCTATTTTATCAAACAAAAAATACTGAATTTTGATATAATGAAGCTAATGAACTTATAAGGAATTACAATGAACTCACTAAAATTTCAATCTGTTTTTGATATTATTGGACCTGTTATGATTGGTCCATCTAGTAGTCATACTGCAGGAGCCGTTCGTATCGGAAAAATTGTCTCGTCTATCTTTGATGACGAACCAACAGAAGTTGAATTCCAACTATTTAATTCTTTTGCGAAAACTTATCGGGGACATGGTACAGACCTGGCTCTTGTAGCTGGGATTCTCGGAATGGATACAGATGACCCTGATATTCCAAATAGCCTAGAAATTGCTCATAAAAGAGGGATTAAAATTGTCTGGACTATTCAAAAAGATAGCAATGCTCCACACCCAAATACAGCTAAAATCACCGTAAAAAACGACCACAAAACGATTAGTGTTACTGGTATTTCTATTGGTGGTGGAAATATTCAGGTAACTGAATTAAATGGTTTTTCTGTTTCACTCAGCATGAACACTCCAACAATCATTATCGTTCACCAGGACGTACCTGGAATGATTGCTCATGTTACTGAAGCACTTTCTCGTTATAACATCAATATCGCACAGATGAATGTCACAAGAGAAAAAGCAGGTGAAAAAGCAATTATGATCATTGAAGTTGACAGTCGCAGCTGTGAAAGAGCTATTGAGGAAATCAAGAAAATTCCTAAACTTCATAATGTCAATTTCTTTAAATAGGAGAGTTTATGTTTTATTCAATCAAAGAATTAGTGGAGCAAGCAGATTTAGACTTTCAGGGTAGTGTTGCCGAACTTATGATTGCTACTGAATACGAACTGACAGGTCGTGAACGAGATGAAGTCTTACGCTTGATGACTAGAAATCTAGAAGTTATGAAAGCTTCTGTCGTTATGGGATTAGATGAAAGTAAATCTCGGAGTGGTTTAACAGGTGGCGATGCAGCCAAACTCCACAAATATATTCAATCAGGAAAAACTCTTTCGGACTATACTGTCTTGACGGCAGCTAAAAATGCTATTGCTGTCAATGAATACAATGCTAAAATGGGGTTGGTCTGTGCAACACCGACAGCAGGAAGTGCTGGTTGTTTACCCGCTGTCCTTACATCTGCTATCGAAAAATTAAGCCTTACTGAAAAACAACAACTAGACTTTTTATTAACAGCTGGAGCTTTCGGTCTAGTCATCGCTAATAATGCTTCTATTTCAGGAGCTGAAGGGGGCTGTCAAGCAGAAGTTGGATCAGCCTCAGCCATGAGTTCAGCAGCACTTGTTTTGGCAGCAGGTGGTACCCCATTTCAAGCCAGCCAGGCGATTTGTTTTGTGATTAAGAATATGCTTGGATTAATCTGTGACCCCGTTGCAGGATTAGTAGAAGTTCCCTGTGTCAAACGAAATGCTATGGGAGCTAGCTACGCTTTCATTGCCGCTGATATGGCTTTAGCAGGTATTGAATCAAAAATTCCCGTTGACGAAGTGATTGACGCTATGTATCAAGTTGGAGCAAGTATGCCAACTGCCTTCCGTGAGACTGCTGAAGGTGGATTGGCAGCTACACCTACTGGTCGTAGATTGTCCAAAAAAATTTTTGGAGAATAATTTTCTCCAAAAAAGGAAAAAGTTTACAACTCTGTAAACATGAATTTAGACTATGCAAAATTTTAAATATATTTTTTTCGATTTAGATGGAACACTTGTTGACAGTTCTGTAGGAATCAAGAATGCTTTCCAGTACGCATTCACTTCACTAAATATCAAAGCCGTTGATAGCAAAGAGCTGGATACTTTCATTGGACCACCTTTAGAAGTTAGTTTCGCTTCTGTAGTGCCAAAGACCAATGTCAATCAAGCTATTGCTCTCTTTAGAGAATACTATAAAAATAACGGTGTTTTTGAAGCTCAACTTTACAAAGGTATAAAAGAACTGTTGTTAGAATTAGAACATTCGGATTACCATGTCTATATTACCACTAGTAAAAATGAACCAATGGCTCATAAAATGGCACAATACCTAGAAATTGATAAACATTTCAATGGTATCTTCGGCTCTCTTCCAAATTCTTATCATAAAGCAGATGTTATAACTCGTGCTTTAAATAATTCTCATGCTAATCTTAAGCAATCTATCATTGTTGGGGATACAAAATTTGATATGATTGGTGGAAAATCAGTCGGAATTGCTACTTTAGGAGTTCTGTGGGGATTTGGAAACAAGAAAGAATTAACTGACAATGGGGCAGATTTTATCTCAGATTCACCTCAGAAAATTTTAACGGCTTTGGTAAATAATACTTTACATGAATTGTAAACCATCTTTACAATATACAATCAAAGATTCTAAAACAAACAACTATGTTTGCTGAGCCAATCACTCATAGAAAAAGACGAATCATCTTTTACTCAATGATTCGTCTTTTTGTTTACTCATTTATCATAAAATTTTGCTTAATAGTTCCAAGCTGAAAGACCTTGAGCATTATAAGCACGGTAAGCAGATTGAATCTGATCATCTACTGTTGCTGTTGAACCCCAACCTGGCATAGTTTGGAAAAGACCACTAGCTCCTGATGGGTTATAAGCATTTACTTGTCCGTTTGACTCACGAGCAATGATATGTTCCCAAGTTGATGCTGGGACACCTGTCAATTCTGCCATACGAGCAGCTGCATAAGATCCAGTAGCACCAGCAGTATTTCCATTAGGAAGAACAACATTTGAAGAAGTGTTTGCAGCCGGTTGCGAATAGGTAGTGGAAGCAGCAGGTGCGTTATATGTCACATCTTCATAAGTTACAGCTTCTTCTGTTGTAGTTTCTGTTGAAACTTCTGAATTTTTCTCTTCATCAAGTTCTAAAATTTGCCCAACTTTAATCAAGTCAGGATTTTCAATTTTATTGAGCTCAACAATTTTTTCAACTGATGTGTTTTTTTCTTTAGCGATTTCTGATAAAGTGTCACCTGATTTAACAGTATAAGATTCAGCACTTGCAATAGCTCCCGTTGCAAAAAAGGCAACTGCCGTAAAAAGTCCTGATAAAGTCCATTTCATTGATTTTGTATTCATGTATATATCAATTTCTCCTTTTTTCGTATAATACTATATTACACATAAAATATTACTCTAATCTTATAATTGTATTACAAAGATTACAGAAATATTGATTTTATACGCAAAAAACGCCCTTCAAGGCGTTTTTTAGCTAACAATAATATAAGTTTTTTAACTTTTTAAGAAAAATAACATCAAACCTAAGGCAAACATAATAAAAATAGAAAGGGTATCTGCTTTTTTCCACCTCAATTGACGATAACGACTTCTTCCTACACCACCTTGATAACCTCTCGCTTCCATAGCAGTTGCCAAAGCATCTGCACGTTTAAAGCTAGAAGCAAATAACGGAATTAAAATCGGAATAATTGATTTTACTTTTTGAACAATATTTCCTTCACCAAAATCAACCCCACGCGCCCTTTGAGCATTCATAATCCGTGTCGTATCATCCATCAAAGTAGGAACGAAACGTAAACTCATTGATAACATCAGCCCTATTTCATGAACGGGTACCTTTAATGCTACTAAAGGCTGCAATAATGATTCAACTGCGTCTGCCAAACTAAGTGGCATTGTTGTTAAAGTCAATAAAGTAGAGAATATAATAATTAAAAGAAAACGACTAAAAATGATACCCGCCTGAGCCAGACCTACTTCAGTAATTCTAATAAAGCCAAATTGAAATAAAGTCGTGCCACCAGATGTAAAAAGTAGTTGAAACAAAGTAGTAAAAGCAATCAAAAAGACCATAGATCTTAATCCTTTAAGGAAAAAGCCTAAAGGAATCTTGGAAAGTCCAACTAATAATATTGTAAAGACGAATAATAGTCCATTTGTTACAATATTATTTGCCAAAAAGATAATTAAAATAAAGAGAAACATTGACAAAAGTTTGCTGCGAGGATCTAATCGATGAATGATTGAATTTCCAGAAACATATCGCCCCAAAATCATACTATCCATGTAGTAACTCCTTAAATTCTTCTATGGTGATAGGTAAATACGGAAGAGTTAACCCTCTATTTTTTAATTCTTGTACAAATTTTGTAATTTTGGGGACTCCTAGTTGAATACTTTCCATAAATGCTACATCTTGAAAAACTTGCCGAGGCTCTCCGCTTTTGACTAATCTTCCTTTTTCCATCACATAAACCGTATCTGCAAAATTAGCGACATCATCCATCAAATGCGTTACCAAAACAATGGTCATTCCTGCTTCATGTAATCGTTTAAATAAACTCATCAATTCTTTTCGTCCAGCAGGATCTAAGCCTGCTGTTGGCTCATCCAATACAAGAATATCTGGCTCCATGGCTAGGATACCAGCTATGGCTACTCGACGCATTTGTCCCCCAGACAGTTCAAACGGGCTTCGTTCAAATAATTCTTCTGAAATTCCGACAAGAGTTAATTTTTCACGTGCTACACGTTCAGCGTCTTCCTTTGATATTCCAAAATTTTGTGGACCAAAAGCAACATCTTTTAAAACGGTCTCATCAAAAATCTGACTTTCAGCAAACTGAAAAACCAATCCTACTTTTCTACGTACTTGTTTAATATCTTTGTTTACAGATGTGGAAGTAATTTTGACATCATCAATCACAACACTTCCTTCAGTTGGGACTAAAAGCCCATTCAGCAATTGTAAAATAGTTGATTTTCCACTACCTGTATGACCAACCAAAGCAGTATATGAGCCATCTTTTATTTCTAAATTGACTTCAAAAAGGGCAGGACCCTCAAAGGGAGTGCCTGCTTGATAAGTATAACTTACATTTTCTAAAGTGATTCCCATAAATAATCCTGCAATTCTTTTTCTGTTAAATAGCGCTCTGGCAATTGAAAGCCTGAATTCAGCAAAGTTGCTTTTACTTGATTTGTAAAAGGTTCGTCTAAACCTAAATCTTCTAAATCCGCTCGTGAGAAAAGCTCACTTGGTGCGCCGGTTGATTCCACCTGACCTTCCTTCATCACCAAAACTCGGTCACTAAGAGCCACCTCATCCAAATCATGCGTGATAGAAATAACAGTCATTCCATGTCGATCTTTAATCTTTTTAACTGTCTGGATCAACTCTAAACGCCCTTCCGGATCCAACATACTAGTTGCTTCATCTAAAATAATGATGTCAGGACGCAAAGCAACCACACCAGCAATAGCCACGCGCTGCTTTTGCCCACCTGAAAGTCTTGCAGGTTCACGCTCTTTAAAATCTTGCATTCCAACAATGTCTAATGCTTCTTGAACTCTGTCAAACATTATTTGGTAATCCATTCCTTGATTTTCCAAACCAAAGGCAACATCATCCTCAACAGTCGCCCCCACAAATTGATTATCCGGATTTTGAAAAACCATCCCAATATGCTGGCGCTTTTCCCATACATTTTCAAGAGTTAATTTATCTCCATCAATGATAATCTCGCCACTTTCTGCCTCCAACAAGCCATCTATTAAACGAATCGTCGTAGACTTGCCACTGCCATTATGCCCCACAATAGACAGCCACTCTCCTTGTTTCACGTGAAACGTCACATCCTTGAGAATATAATCATCTGCATGATGATCGTATTTATACTTTAAATGCTGAACTTCAATGATATTTTTCATATTATCTAAATGTATCTTTAAAAAGATAGGCACTTCCTTTGAAGTAGTCATAACCCGAATAAATCGTAAAAATCAATGCAATATATAGCAAAACTTGTCCTAGCAGTGTCCAGTGCAATAACAGAAAAATAATGGAAAACATCTGCGTAAATGTTTTTATTTTCCCTGGCATAGCAGCAGCTAAGACTGTCCCTCCAGTTTCAACCAACAATAGCCGCAAACCTGTCACAGCTAACTCACGACAGATGATAACTGCAACAACCCAAGCAGGTGCTATATTCATTTCAATCAACATAATAAAAGCTGACATGACCAATAACTTATCTGCCATCGGATCAGCAAATTTCCCAAAATTTGTTACAACCTTCCATTTACGAGCCAAATATCCATCCAAATAATCTGTAATGCTGGCTACTGCAAAAATAATCGCTGCAAAGACATGCATTCCAACAGAGTGACCCAAGGATAGTACTAAAATAAAAATTGGAATTAAAGCAATCCGTAACAAAGTTAAAGCATTAGGAATATTTTCTTTTTTCATTTTCTTTTCCTTAATTGTTTATTATAAGTGTAATTGTACCTGTCAAACTTGTCAAGCCTGACGTATCAATCTGTTGATTATCAATTGTAATGGTCACACCTTGAACCACACCAAGAGTAATTGTTGAGGTAGTGCCTGGTGAAATAGTGGTTGACACACTTTGATTCTCAGGACTTAATATTGCCCCACCTTCTAAGTCTGTACCTGTAACACTTACCCAACTAGTTGCATCAGTAACTGATAGTTTTAAATTGACAGAGCTTGTTGCACCTGTTAAGGTTGCTGTCAAGTTGTTACCATTTCCTGATACAGTCAAATTTGTATTTGAACTACCAGAAGATTCACTAGAAGTTGCCTCACTAGTCGAACTAGAAGAAGTAGTTGTCTGTTTGTTTACAACACTATAACTTGATGAAGGAGTGGTTGTTAATGAGTTATGGTGAACGTATGTCCAAACATAATAACTAACAAAAGATAAAATAGCTAATGCAAGAATCGTCAGATAAAATAATGGTAAAAAAGAAGTTCGTTGTTTTTTTGTTCTTCGACTTCTAAAATTCTCTTCCTCATCAACATCCACTTCATCATAAGTAATCATGTTTCCTTCTTCATAAGCATCAAGAATAATTCGCTCATCTAAATCAACAGCCCAAGCATATTTTCTTAGAAAAGAACGGGCATAGAAGGGACTGGGAAGACGATCAAAATCATCAGCTTCCATAGCTTCCAGTAGCTCTAACTGAATATCTGTTTTCTGTTGTAAATCTTCCAAGCTCATTCCTTGATTAATACGAGCTAACCTCAGGACTTCACCGATTGTTTTCTTTCTCATACACACTAGCCTTCTTTCTATTAAAAACTATTTTACCAAATTTCATCAAAACATGAAATTATTTTGGAAAAATAGTAAAATCAATCATTTCACAAGAATCAATAAAATGATGTCCTATTTCAATCACATCAACTAAACTAATTGTCTGTAATATTTTTGGTAAATCAAATAGATTATCCCCTTCTGAAAAGGTTTCGTATTGAGTAGCAATATATTCTAATGAGTTCAGTCCATGTAAAAAATCACCAAACATTTCACTTTTTATAATATCAAGATGCTCTTCTGTTACATCAGGGTCTTTTGCAAAATCACGAATCGCAGAACGAAATTGGTGAGACAGAGCAACTGGCTTACTAGTATCCATTGTTAACATCACAAAGTGAAAATCTTTTTCTACTTCAACTTCTAACGATAATGAGTTGTCTATTTTTCCAGCCTCATAAAGCGTTTGAAATCTTTTAGATGTCCAGCCAAACATCATTGCAAATAGCAGTTTTAAACCAATTTTATAACGAAATAAATCAACTTCCGCTAACGATTGATTTCCACGTAATCCGATTGCAAGTTTAGAATTTGCCACTTTCATTCGAATACTCCCAGTAGAAATAACAGGATTTAACGCAAGGGGAAAACGTCTAATCAAACTTTCTTCATCAATCCCCTTCAAAGATTCGTGTTGTTCCCGAATAACAGCAATGGTCTTTTCTAAGTCAAAATTACCAATCAGCAGTAAACTCATATTAGATGGATGGTAAAAGGTTTCAAAGTTTTCATCCAAATCCTCAACAGTTATTTCTGCAATTGATTCAACGCTTCCTGCAATATCTTCTGCCAATGGAGTGTCTGGATAAAGATTTGCTAAAGTGTGAAAAAACAGGCAATAATCTGGATTGTCTTTGTACATATCAATTTCTTGCTGGATAATTCCCTGTTCACGTTGAACAGATTCTTCTGTGAAATAAGCATTTTCTAGTAAACTTTGCAACAATCTCACATTTTCTAAAACATTGTCCGTCGCCAAAAAAAGATAACTGGTCTTAGTAAAACTTGTAAAGGCATTGCTCTCAGCACCTAATTCAACAAATTGTTGTAAAAGATCTTGACCATTTTCATCCTCAAATAATTTATGTTCCAAAAAATGTGCAACTCCTGCAGGGTATTGAACAGCTTGATTAGAACCACGTGGAATAAAAGAAGTATCAATTGAGCCAAAATTTGCTGTCATAATCCCATAAGTTTCATTGAAATCTCGTTTGGGTAAAAGAAATACTTTTAGACCATTTCGTAAAGTAGTCTGATAGACTGCTTCTCCAACTGCTGGATAATCCTTCCTCTCCATTTTTAAAGTTTGCATTATTTTCCTTCCATAAAATAAATCGCTTGTAGCCTGAGTTGTGTTGCAGCAACAATGATATCTTCTCGGCTGACTGCTTCTAAAGCATTTAGCCAAACAGCAATTGGCATAAATGTTTTCTGCAAAACAGATGCCATATAAGCTTGTTCTATCAACGTATTTTGCCTATCTAAAGAAAGGAGCATCGTATTTCGTAGCATTTTTTTGGTCTGATTTAACGCCTCATCAGTAAAATGTCCTTTTTTTAAATCTGCAATTTGTCGATAAATTAAACTCACTGTTTTTGTTCGATTTTTCCTATCAATTCCAGCATAAATACGCATCATACCTGAAAAAATATCAATACTACTTGAAATTGTATAAGCTAGACCCTCTTTTTCCCGAACATTAACAAATAATTTTGAATGAGCAAAGCCACCTAAAAGTCCGTTCAATACAATAAGAGGGATATGAGTCTTATCACCATATTGAGTAGAAAAATGATATCCTAATTCAACAATAGATTGATGAGCATCTTTTCGCTCCAATGATTCTTTTAAAACATTCGAAAATTCTTGATGATAATGCAGTTGTAAACTAAGTTGACGAGGATGTAAACCAAAGGTTTTCATATATTCACAGACTTCAATCTCATTAAAATCACCCATAAAAAAGATATCAATTTTATCATTTTGAAGCATTTTTTGAAAAATAGCAAAACTACTTTCTGGTGTTTCCTTGTCAACTAAGTCTGGCGTAGCTAAACGAGGAGTTTGCATTTCCTTTTCTGTATAAAATAATTTATTCAGCTCTTGATGTGCGTGATAAAAATGATCTTCAATTTCAGTTTTTAAATCATTGAGTACATTCTTTTTTTCAATTTCAAAAACAGCCTGATTAAAAGCTCCTCCATTCGCTAAAGGTTTTAACAAGCTATCTTTTAAAAAATCAAGTATCTCTCCTGTTAGTGTATTTTTTCGACTTAAAAATGCATCGCTAACAAAAGAGATATTTAAATCCACGTAATGTATTAGTCCTCTGCGTGATAATCCCGTTGAAAAGTTGGCACCATAAAGAGTTGCTAATCGTTCACGAAAAATCTGCGAAGTTGGATAGATTTCATTAGCTGTTTCAAGCATACTTGCAACCAGCACGCGCCCCGCTATCGTATCCGTAGACATCGGAGCTGAAAACCTCATTTTTATTCGATTCGTTTTAAATTTTTTGGATGTTATAAAATGGAGATCTACTCCAGAAACCAGCTCCATAGTGTCCCTCATGTTCTTTTAATATTGACTTCTATTATATCACGAAACGACTCCTAATTTCTCCTTCAAGCTTTATTCTTTCAACTTAAAACGTTTTCTTAATGGTGTGATTGTGATAATTCTAATATCATCTTTTCATCTAATTATGATATAATGACAAAGATCGAGGTGAATTATGAAATATAAATTATTTGATGACTACATCACTCTACAAGCTTTATTAAAAGAAGTCGGAATCATTCAAAGTGGTGGTGCTATTAAAAGTTTTCTTCAAGAAAATCAAGTTTATTTTAATGGAGAGCTCGAAACTCGCCGCGGAAAGAAAATTCGCATTGGCGATACTATTACTCTTCCAAATCAAAAATTAAAAATACTGCTGACTGCACCAAATGAAGAGGAAAGGGGGGAGCATGAAAAAGAGCTTTTAGAAAAAAGACGAGTTGCCACCCTTGTAAAAGAAATGAACAAAAGTATCAAAAAAAGTAAATCGACAACAAGTCTGAGAACCAATAAATCGGATAAAAAGGCTCCTATCCGCTTCCCAGGTATTTAATATGTGGTTAAAAAACTTACAAATTCAACATTTTCGTAATTATGAAGTAACTGAAATAGATTTTCATTCTGGTCTCAATATTTTTCTAGGCCAAAACGCTCAAGGAAAAACAAATATCTTGGAAGCTATCTATTTTCTTGCATTGACACGAAGTCATCGAACTCGTTCAGACAAAGATTTAATTTATTTCTCCAAAGATACCCTGAAAATATCTGGACAACTTGTCAAGCAAACTGGAAATATTTCTTTGGAAATTGACTTGACACCTAAAGGAAGAATTACAAAAGTTAATCATCTAAAACAAAGCAAACTATCTGATTATGTTGGAAATATGAATGTTGTTTTATTTGCTCCAGAAGATTTACAGTTGATTAAAGGAGCTCCAGCCCTTAGACGAAAATTTATTGATATAGAATTGGGGCAAATTAAACCAATCTATTTATCTGATTTATCACATTACCACCATGTTTTAAAACAAAGAAATACTTATTTAAAAACAGCAAAAACAATAGATGAGATTTTTTTAGCAGTTTTAGATCATCAACTAGTGGAGTTTGGTTGTCGTGTTATGCAGCATCGGATAGAATTTCTCAAAAAATTAGAGCACTTTGGTCAACAAAAACATTTGGAACTCTCAAGTCATTTAGAAAACTTAACCATTAAGTACTGCTCTTCTGTTCCACTTTCAGATTCCAATAAGTTAAAAGAATCTTTCCAAATTGCATTAAAGCAAAGCCGTAGTAGAGATTTATTTAAAAAAAATACTGGAGTTGGTCCCCATCGAGATGATATTGCTTTTTGTATCAATGACATGAATGCCAATTTTGGTAGTCAAGGACAACATCGAAGTGTGGTTTTATCTCTCAAACTGGCAGAAATTGAGCTCATGGAAACTGTTACTAAAGAAAAACCAATTCTTCTACTTGACGATGTTATGAGTGAACTTGACAATAGTCGTCAACTTAATTTACTTGAAACTATTTCTCAAAATATCCAAACATTTATGACAACAACAACTCTAGAACATCTACAAAACATGCCTTCTAATATTAAAATTTTCTCAATTCATGAAGGACATTTAACTGAAGATAAGGTGTAAACTAGATATTAACACGCTTTACACGTTTGCAAAGTGAGTTAATTATAAAAGCTCTGCATTAGGTAATGCAGAGCTTTTATAATAGATCTTATTGTACAGAATAGTTTGGAGCTTCATTCGTAATTTGAACATCATGAGGGTGGCTTTCTTTCAAACCAGCTCCACTCATTTCAATAAATTGAGCTTTGTCATGTAGCTCTTGGAGATTGGCTGCTCCACAATATCCCATACCAGAACGAACTCCTCCAATCATTTGGAAAACAATATCTGCTGCTGCACCTTTATAAGCTACACGACCTTCAATTCCTTCCGGTACCAATTTATTTGCTTCATTAACAGAACCTTGGAAATAACGATCGCTTGACCCTTTCTTCATAGCTGCAATCGAACCCATTCCGCGATAAGTTTTAAACTTACGACCCTGGAAAATTTCCGTTTCACCTGGCGCCTCATCTGTACCAGCAAACATTGAACCGAGCATGACCGCATTTCCTCCCGCAGCCAGTGCCTTCACAATATCTCCTGAATACTGAATACCTCCGTCTGCAATAATTGTTTTCCCGTATTCACGCGCAACTTGTGCAGCATCATAAATTGCCGTCACTTGAGGTACACCAACTCCAGCAATGACACGAGTGGTACAAATTGAACCTGGACCGATTCCGACTTTCACAACATCAACTCCAGCATCGTATAACGCACGTGCACCTTCTGCAGTAGCAATATTTCCTGCAATCAACGTTCGTTCTGGAAAATGTTCACGAATCTCAGCAATCTTCCGAAGTACTCCCGCTGAATGTCCATGTGCTGTATCAATGACAATAGCATCTGCACCTGCTTCAAATAAAGCTTCTGCACGCTCAAATGTATCAGAAGTAACTCCTACTGCACCAGCAACCAAAAGACGACCATATTCATCTTTAGCTGCATTTGGAAATTCAATTACTTTTTCAATATCTTTAATTGTAATCAGACCAGATAAACGACCGTAGTCATCAACCAATGGTAATTTTTCAATGCGATGCTCATGAAGTATCCGCTCTGCCGTTTCAAGATCTGTTCCAACAGGAGCTGTCACAAGATTTTTACTAGTCATATGCGCTGAGATAGGTTGATTATAATCCGTAATAAATCGCATATCACGATTTGTAATAATCCCAACTAATTTGCGATTTTCAAGCGTTTCAACAACAGGAACACCACTGATACGATAACGTTCCATCAATTCTTCTGCATCTGATACCGTATGAGTTGGAGTCAAGAAGAATGGATCAATGATAACTCCATTTTCTGATCGTTTAACTTTCAGAATTTCATCCGCTTGTTGCTCAATAGACATATTTTTGTGAATAACACCAAGACCTCCAGCACGAGCAATAGCAATGGCCATTTTACTTTCTGTAACAGTATCCATTGCTGCGGTGATAATTGGAATATTGAGTGTCAAATTTTCAGCCAATTTTGTTTGTAAATTCGCATCATTTGGCAAAACATGACTCTCTGCAGGAATGAGTAATACATCATCAAAAGTAAAACCTTTTTTCAAAAATTTAGTGTCCCAGTTAGACATCCACAAATTCCTCTTTTCTTTATTGATTGAGCACAGCTCGTATTTATTGTTAATATGATACCATTCTATCTGTATTTGTCAATCACTATTATCTAAAAAACCATCACTTTTGGTGATAGTTTTGCTCATTTTTATTTAAAATAGTTAATCCCCATAGCAGATTTTACCTTAGAAAGGGTCTGACTAGCTACTTGACGTGCTTTTTCACTACCTTTTTGTAGCATAGTGTAAACTGCTCCCATATCTTTTGAAAATTCAACACGACGTTCACGAATTGGTCCTAACTCACGCTCTAAAATTTCCAATAAATAGCGTTTTGTTTTCACATCTCCCAGTCCACCTCGTTGATAGTGTTCCTTCATTGCTGTAATTTCTTGCGCATCTTCTGGACGACCAAACACATCTAAATAATGAAAAACCATATTGCCTTCAATTTTACCAGGATCTTCAATCTTGATATGGTCAGGATCAGTATACATGCTCATCACTTTCTTTTGTAAAGTATCCATATCATCAGATAAATAGATGCCATTATTTAAAGATTTAGACATTTTTGCATTCCCGTCAAGCCCCGGCAAACGTCCTGCTACTTCATTTTGAGGATAAATGCCCTCAGGCTCTACCAAGACATCACAATTATAAGTATGGTTAAAAGAACGTACAATTTCACGAGTTTGTTCAATCATTGGTTTCTGATCATTTCCTACTGGAACATAATTCGCTTTAAAAGCAGTAATATCTGCTGCTTGTGCAATTGGATAAACTAAAAAACCAGTTGGAATACTTTCACCGAATCCTTTTTGAGCAATTTCTGACTTGACAGTTGGGTTACGTTCCAAACGCGCTAATGACACCAAATTCATATAATACATTGACAACTCTGACAACTCAGGAATTTGACTTTGAATAAAAATAGTTGTCTTTTCAGGATCTAATCCAGCAGCTAAATAGTCTAATGCTACATTTCCAATTGACTCTACAATTGTCTTAGGATCCTTAGCATGATCTGTCAAGGCTTGCTGATCAGCTAAAAATACAAATAATTCATATTTTCCTTCATCTTGTAATAAAACACGATTTCGCAAACTTCCTACATAATGACCAATATGTAATTTTCCTGTTGGACGATCTCCTGTTAAAATAATAGGTTTTGACATCACATTCTCCTTGAATTTTCTTGATAATATTATACCATTTTCAAGAAAAATGTGTAGAAACTATTTCTACACTTCTTAAAATTATTTGACAATTGAATTACCAGCTTTCACACGCCATTTATAATCAGATAATATAATATCTTTCAAAGAATAAGTTGCTTGCCAATTTAAAAATTCTTTTGCTTTAGAAGCATTTGCTAACACACTTGCTGGATCACCAGAACGACGTGCCACAATTTCATGAGGAATTTTTTGCTGTAAAATTTGCTCTGCAGTATTGTAAATTTCCTTGACAGTATAACCTTGTTCTGTTCCTAAATTGAAAATCTGTGAAGTTGACGAATCTGTAAACAAATAGTCAAATCCCTTTACATGTGCCTGCGCTAAATCTAAAACATGAATATAATCACGAATGCATGAGCCATCTCGCGTTTCATAATCATCGCCATAAATTTTTAAAGCATCATTTTGTCCAAGAGCCGTTTTATTAATATTAGGGATAATATGTGTCGGATTTTTAACCCTCAAACCATTTGAAGTATCCATAGCAGCACCAGCAACATTAAAATAACGAAAAATGACATATTTCCAACTATAGCGGTTGGCCATCCAATAAATCATGCGTTCTCCCATCAGTTTTGTCTCTGCATAAGGATTTACTGGATTTAATAGCGTATCTTCATTTGCAGGTTTATCCATACAATTATTGCCATAAACTGAAGCTGTAGAAGAAAATATAATTTTATCAATTCCTACTTCTGATAATACTTTTAACACACGATTCATACCAGCTACATTTGCTGAAAAATATTTACTGGGATTTTCAATACTTTCACTAACGACTATTTCACCTGCACAATGTAGCACAGCATCAATTTTATAAGATTGTAAATAAGCTTTTAATGCAGACTCATCATAAACATCCAGTTCTTTAAAGTGTGCTCTTACATCCACCGCTTCCCTAACACCTGATGCTAGATTATCCAAAACATGTACATCATAACCAGCATCTAAAAGCGCCTTTACAGTATGAGAGCCAATATATCCAGCTCCTCCTGTCACTAAAATTGATTTCATTTTTTCTTCTCCTTGTCTTTCTACATCAATACAAGAGTATCTTTTAGTAAGTATTGGTAGGTTTCAACCAAACTTTCAATTCTATCTCCAATAAGAATCCCATCAAATCCAATAGTTAAAATCTGTTCAATATCTTCACAGTTTACACCACCACCAAAAATCAACTGATATGTAAACCCAAACTTTACACTTAAATTATCCAAATAATCTTTTAAATCTTGAAAACTTTCTTCAACATCTATAAAGGAATAATCTTTTTTTCCTTTTAATGTTGCACTCAATATTTCGTAAGCTACAATAATATGTTTATCCTGAAGATCTAGATCATCTAAATATGTTGCGCATTCAAAAATAGGATTTTCATGATTTCCTACACAAATAATAGGAATAATATCTTTCTGTAAAGCATTGTCAATCTTTGAGCGAATCATTCTTGTTGTTTCATTTAAATACTTTTGCCTTTCTAAATGACCTACAAAAGCATAATTTATATTGTAATGTTTTAAATGTTGAGGCGATAAATCACCTACATTTCTTCCTTTAATTGACAAATTTTGAACTGCAATGTCAAAATGATATACATTATAATCCGGTATGATAGGAGCAATAATCAATTGATGTTGATTGCTTATTGGTTGATTGAACTTCTCTAACAATTCTAATTGTTGCTTGATTGACATCTGATTTTTAAAATTAAAAACAACTAACACTTTACGCCCCCTTTACACTATTTACAACTCTTTTAAAAAATAATCTTCTATTGTCTGTTTATAACATTTAAATTGAGGATTTTTCACAACATTATGAAAAGATAGTGTTTTTCTTTTCTTTAAACCACAAAATTCCATGGTCTTATGGAATGAAATCAAAACATCATCTACATTTTTTCCATCAAAAAATGCAGCCGGATTATTAAAAACCTCTTCTGGTGCATTCCAAGTTGTGGATAAGATATATTCTTTATTTTTCATTAAACCACCTTGTCCATAAGTATCTGCAAATGAATAAAATTGACCATATTCAAAGACTTCATCCATATATAATTTCAACTTCCCAGGTACATTAAACCAATAAATAGGAAATTGAAAAATAATCAAATCTGCCCACAAAAACTTATTTCTCTCGTCTATTACATTATAGTTCTCAACTGACGATAATTGCACATCATGATTGTGACGTAATTTATCCAACATAATATTATACAAACTAAAATTTAATTCTCCTTTACAAAAATCATGTTTTTGATAACCATTTACCAATAAAATTTTCATTTTCTCCTCCTAAAAATATTCTAAATTCATTATAAATTTTTGAAATTTCTCTTACTTATCAATATTCTAAAATGTCATATTTTATCCCCGAATCATTTGAAAAAAGTCAAATTTTCTAGTAAAATGAAACTAATTACAGAATTAGGAGAAAAATATTGCTTACAGTATCAGATGTCTCACTACGCTTTAGTGATCGAAAATTATTTGATGATGTGAATATCAAATTTACAAAAGGAAATACTTATGGTTTAATTGGTGCTAATGGTGCAGGAAAATCAACTTTTTTAAAAATCCTAGCTGGAGATATCGAACCAACGACTGGAAATATCTCACTCGGACAAGACGAACGTCTCTCAGTCCTTCGGCAAAATCACTTTGATTATGAAGAAGAACGAGTGATTGATGTAGTTATCATGGGAAATGAGCATCTTTATAACATTATGAAAGAAAAAGATGCCATTTACATGAAACCTGATTTTTCTGATAAAGACGGTGTCCGAGCAGCTGAGTTAGAAGGTGAATTTGCTGAGTTAGGTGGTTGGGAGGCTGAAAGTGAAGCCTCTCAACTCCTCCAGAACTTAAATATCCCAGAAAATCTTCACTATCAAAATATGAGTGAATTATCCAATGGAGATAAAGTAAAAGTTCTCCTTGCTAAAGCTCTATTTGGTCAACCAGATGTTCTATTACTAGACGAACCAACCAACGGTCTTGACATTCAATCTATCTCTTGGTTAGAAGATTTTTTGGTTGATTTTGAAAATACCGTTATCGTTGTATCCCACGACCGTCACTTCCTCAATAAAATATGTACACACATGGCTGATTTGGACTTCGGTAAAATCAAACTCTATGTTGGTAACTATGATTTCTGGAAAGAATCTAGTGAGTTAGCTGCTAAACTCTTAGCAGATCGTAATGCTAAAGCTGAAGAAAAAATCAAGCAACTGAAAGAATTTGTTGCTCGCTTCTCTGCTAATGCTTCAAAATCTAAGCAAGCAACTTCTCGTAAAAAAATGCTTGACAAAATTGAGCTGGAAGAAATTGTCCCATCAAGCCGTAAATATCCATTTATTAACTTCAAAGCCGAACGCGAAATCGGAAATGACCTCTTGACAGTCGAAAACCTTTCTGTCAAGATTGACGGCGAAGTCATCCTTGACAACATCAGCTTTATCTTGCGTCCGGGTGACAAGACAGCTTTGATTGGACAAAATGACATTCAAACAACCGCTTTGATTCGAGCTATTATGGGAGATATTGACTATGAAGGAACTGTCAAGTGGGGTATTACAACTAGTCAATCTTATTTACCAAAAGACAATAGCAAAGATTTTGCCAGCGGTGAATCTATTCTTGACTGGCTCCGTCAATTTGCAAGTAAAGAAGAAGATGACAACACCTTCCTTCGAGGATTTCTAGGTCGCATGCTTTTTTCTGGTGATGAGGTTAACAAGTCTGTCAACGTCTTGTCAGGTGGTGAAAAGGTTCGTGTCATGCTGTCAAAGCTCATGTTGCTCAAATCAAACGTTTTAGTACTAGATGATCCAACCAATCACTTAGACTTAGAATCTATTTCTAGCCTAAATGACGGTCTGAAAAACTTTAAAGAATCTATTATTTTTGCTAGCCACGATCATGAATTTATCCAGACACTTGCTAATCACATTATTGTTCTTTCTAAAAATGGTGTCATTGATCGTATTGACGAAACCTATGATGAATTTTTAGAAAATCAAGAAGTACAAGAAAAAGTCAATAGTCTTTGGAAAGATTAAACTTTTCAAAAAATAGGAGCTGATGAAAGATTCAGTTCCTTAAATTTTAGTATTTTACGATAGCTTATGAAAAAAATCAAAAAACTCTTCAAAAATTATTATTTGATAGCCTTTTTTATTCCATTTTTGATTCTGTTTATAACTTACCTTATAAATGGAATCTATTGGAAAAGTGACACTTCTCCGCTATTAGGAGACGGATTTCATCAATATGTTATTTTTGATGTCACTTTAAGGAATATTTTGCATGGTACAGATAACATCTTTTATACGTTTACAAGTGGACTCGGTTTGAACTTTTATGCCTTATCTAGCTATTATCTAGGGAGTTTTTTATCACCTTTAGTTTATTTTTTCAATCTAAAAAATATGCCAGATGAAGTATATTTATTTACTCTGATAAAGTTTGGTTTGATGGGATTGACTTGTTTCATAAGCATTAAAAATATATTCAAAAAAATTTTTCCTTATTATATTTTAATACTGTCAACATCCTATTCTTTAATGAGTTTTGCAGTTAGTCAACTTGAAATAAAAACTTGGTTAGATGTCTTCATTATTATTCCACTTATTTTACTTGGTTTACATCAGTTGATTACTCAAAAAAGACGTATTCTTTACTTTACAGCTTTGTCAATTCTTTTTATTCAAAATTATTATTTTGGGTATATGATGGTCATTTTTCTGACTCTATGGTATTTTGTTCAAATTTCATGGGATTTTAAAACTAGAATTAAATCTTTTCTAGATTTTACAGTTGTATCAATCTTATCTGGAATAACAAGTCTCATCATGATTTTACCAACCTTTTTAGATTTAAAAACGCATGGTGAAAAATTGACAAAGGTGACAACTTTACTAACTGAAAAAAGCTGGTACTTAGATATTTTTGCTAAAAATTTTATTGGTTCGTTTGACACCACTAAATATGGATCTATTCCAATGATATATGTTGGGCTTGTTCCATTATTACTAGCAATTCTCTTCTTCACTTTAAAGTCTATTAAGTTTCACGTGAAACTTTCCTATGTTATTTTAATTATATTCTTAGTAGCTAGTTTTTACTTACAGCCTTTGGATCTGCTTTGGCAAGGTATGCACACGCCAAATATGTTCCTACATCGTTACTCTTGGACTTTTTCTATTGTCATTATTTTCTTAGCTGCTGAAAGCTTGGAGCGTCTAAAAGAAATTAAATTGACAAACATTCTAGCCAGTTTTTCTATCTTAGGACTTGGTTTTATTGCTACTTTTATTTTTGAGAAGCATTATAAATTTTTAGGTTCTGTTAATTTCATCTTAACATTAGAATTTTTAGTCGCTTATCTTTTAATTTCTTGGGCTTATACAAAAAAATATATCTCTGTTAAAATATTTACTATTTCTACTTTATTGTTTGTTTGCTTTGAACTAAGTTTAAATAGTTTTTATCAAATGGAAGGAATTGCAAAAGAATGGGTCTTTGCAAGTAGAAATGCTTATGAACAAGATTTAACAGCTATTGATTCACTCGTCAAATACAGTAAAAAGAAAAATTCCAATTTCTTTAGAACTGAAAAATTAGCTATTCAAACCGGAAATGACAGTATGAAATACAATTATAATGGTATCTCTCAATTTTCTTCTGTTCGCAATACCGCAGCTAGTTCTATTCTTGATAAATTAGGTTTTAAATCATCTGGAACTAATTTAAACTTACGTTATCAAAACAATAGTATCCTTATGGATAGCTTATTGGGTGTAAAATATAATATTTCAACAAACAATCCTCAAAAATATGGTTTTATTTCCATTAAAACGAAAGATAATTTAACACTTTATGAAAATAAAAATGCTAATTCACTAGCATTTTTAACAAATTCAATTTACAGAGATGTAAAGTTTAATCACTTAACATTAGATAATCAAACTCGTTTTCTCAATCAGCTTTCTGGATTAAATTTAAAATACTATCACAGATTACCTCCTACAAGTAATCATAATGTTAAGAAAGTTGGAAATAGAATAGCTGCAGAAGTAGATAAAGAAAGTTATGACTCTTTTGCCAGCATCACTTACACTTTAGAAGTTCCAGCAAATAGTCAAGTTTATTTAACTCTGCCAAACTTAACTTTCTCAAATGATAACCAAAAATCAGTTGACATAACTGTAAATAACAATCAAAAAATGCATTATGGTACCAACAATGTCTTTCCATTTTTTAATCTTGGTTATTTTAAGCAAAAACAAATCATAACCGTTAAAATATCTTTCCCAGATAATTCAAAAGTTTCATTTGATAGTCCTGAATTTTATAAGCTTGACACCAGTCATTTTCAACAAGCGATAAACAAGATTCAACGACAAAAAGTATCTGTGACAACAAAACATAATACAATAACAGCACATTATCAAGCTCAACGAGATAGTTCTTTATTCTTCACAATTCCTTATGATAAAGGTTGGACTGCCACACAAAACGGAAAATCAATTAAAATTTCAAGAGCACAAAATGGCTTTATGAAAATTGATGTCAAAAAAGGCGCTGGAAAAATAAAACTGACATTTATCCCAAATGGTCTTAAAGAAGGTAGTATAGCATTTTTATCTGGAATCGCGTTATTTATAATTTACAATAAGATACGTAAGAAAAAATCGTTATAATTGAAAAACCAAACTGCACAAGAAAACAGTTTGGTTTTTATTATATTTTTACAATGTAAAAAAAGCATTCCTAAAGAATGCTTAGTAGCTCCGGCAGTAGGACTCGAACCTACGACATCATGATTAACAGTCATGCGCTACTACCAACT
>ERZ772957.8-NODE-8-length-153489-cov-8.601868_pt1 | contig 153489 bp, 144 predicted proteins | sample MGYA00580682_ERZ772957 | MGnify/ENA primary metagenome ERZ772957 (study PRJEB29015, sample SAMEA2737921) | human oral metagenome | biome: human oral; feature: human-associated habitat; material: dental | place: China | collected 2025 ... | reverse complement strand
TTGATGGTTCTGACAGTGTACTTCGTTTTAAACAAAATTTCAATGGTTATGTCCTAAGAAAAATGGGAACTTTTAGATATTATCCTTCCCCGTTTAAACATAAAACTATTCAAATAATTAAAAAAATTTTAAATAGGTAAAACCTGAGATATATTCTCATAATTCTATCATCATCACTCTCATAAAAATGCAAACTGAGAATATAATATATAGAAAGGTTCTCAAATTAAAAATCAGAAGTTCTACTAATGTGTACTTCTTTTTTTGGCTTTACATCAACTTTTTATTATATTTTAGTCAATTATTCATCATAAGAAACAATCTTGTGTCAAATTTGCCCCCACACTTTCCTATGAAGTTATAGCACTTGTAATCCCAATAGATCTTTATCTGTATAAAAACGACTCTCACATTAACTTTTCGTTTTAGAGCTGAAAGAATAGGCTTTATTTGAACTTTTCTCAATTTGAGTGTTATTTTTCTGCTAAAATTGAGAAAATTAGGACTTGAGATTCAAAACCTGACGATTACTAGCATATTGTGAAAAATTTTGTTAAGATAGAAAGCAATTAGGAGGAAATCATGGATTTAGTAGAAATTAGAAAAGAAATTGATCAAATAGATGCAGATTTGATTGCCTTACTAGAAAAAAGAATGGCTTTGGTGAGTCAAGTTGCTCTCTATAAACGTCAGACTGGAAAAGCTGTATTAGACACTCAGCGAGAACAAGTAATTTTAGAGAAAGTTGCAAATAGTGTACATGAAAAACAGTACGAAGAAAGCATTGTTCAGACTTTTTCTGATATTTTGAAACATTCGCGTGCTTATCAAGACCAACACATCAAATAACAAAGGAAATTCAAATGAAAAATGCACGTGACATAGAGCTGATCAATAGTGGAAAGCGAGTGGTAGCTATTACCATATTGTCCATTCTGATAGGATTAGTGATCGGAGTTACTGATACGATATTTGGACGAACTCTCATATTTTTAAGCGAAGTTCGGTCAATGCATCCTTTTTACTTGATTCCTTTTTTAGCTTTAGCAGGATTAGCGATTGTATTTCTTTATCAAAAATACGGCGGAAAAAGTAGTAAAGGGATGACCTTGATTTTTGATGTAGGACATGGTGTAGAGAATCATATCCCAAAGCGCCTGATCCCTTTGGTTATATTGACAACTTGGATGACGCACCTTTTTGGTGGCTCAGCTGGTCGAGAAGGAGTAGCAGTACAATTAGGAGCAACAGTTTCTCATTGGTTTGGCAAGAAATTTTCTATCCCCAACACTTCAAAAATCTTTTTAGTCACAGGGATGGCTGCTGGTTTTGCTGGACTGTTTCAAACACCGCTGGCGGCAATTTTGTTTGCAATGGAAGTCTTGGTTGTAGGAACCATGCAACTGACGGCTCTGTATCCTGCAATGATTGCTTCTTTCGTTGCTTCTTGGACATCGCATGCGTTAGGGCTTGAGAAGTTTGTACAGCCAATTTCTGTGCATCTGGTATTGTCACCGACGCTTCTTATCAAATTAGTGTTTCTTGGAGTTCTATTTGGACTTTGCGGCAATGTATTTGCTTATGCCCTCTTGTGGAGTAAAAAGAAAGCGGCAACTATTTTTCCAAATCCCTACAAACGAATTGTGGTGATGGGAATTGTCTTAAGTATCGTCTTTTTATTGTTGGATAAAGGACGATACTCAGGGCTTGGAACAAATTTGATTGCAGCCAGTTTTGCTGGTCAGCCCGTCTATGTATATGATTGGCTCTTCAAATTACTTCTGACAGTTTTGACATTAGCTGCTGGCTTTCAAGGCGGAGAAGTGACACCGCTTTTTGCAATTGGTGCAAGCTTAGGTGTGTTGCTAGCGGGTTTATTTGGACTTCCAGTTGGTTTGGTTGCTGCACTAGGTTATGCTGCTGTTTTTGGAAGTGCAACATCTACTTTTTTAGGACCTATTCTAATCGGCTGTGAAGTATTTGGCTTTACTAATTTCCCCTATTTTTTCATAGTGTGTGCGGTGGCGTTTTCTCTACATCGTCAGCATTCGATTTATGGAGCTCAAAAAATTAGATATTAAAGCATGTTCTCCTGCGAGGTTTTGACTTGTAGGAGATTTTTATTTTGTGTTATACTAGAAAAAGCAATATTAGAAAAGGGAAATCATGACAAAAGCAGATACTATTTTTAAAGAAAATATTCGAAAAATTTTACATGAAGGTGTTTTTTCTGAAAATGCACGCCCTCGTTATAAAAACGGGAAAGTGGCTAACTCTAAGTATATTACAGGTTCTTTTGCTGAATACGACTTGAGCAAGGGAGAATTTCCTATTACAACGCTTCGACCGATTGCTATCAAGTCAGCTATCAAAGAGGTGCTCTGGATTTACCAAGACCAATCCAATAGCTTAGATATTTTAGAAGAAAAGTACGATGTTCATTATTGGAATGATTGGGAAGTGGGAGATACTCGCACGATTGGCTTGCGCTATGGCGCTGTTGTTAAGAAACATGATATTATCAATAAAATCTTGAAACAGCTAGAAGTCAATCCTTGGAATCGACGAAATATTATCTCACTTTGGGATTATGAAGCATTTGAAGAAACAGAAGGTCTACTACCGTGTGCTTTTCAGACCATGTTTGATGTACGCCGTGTAGATGGTAACATTTATCTGGATGCAACTCTGACACAACGCTCAAATGATATGCTAGTAGCTCATCACATCAATGCCATGCAGTATGTAGCATTGCAAATGATGATTGCTAAGCATTTTGGCTGGAAAGTTGGTAAATTCTTTTATTTTGTCAATAATTTGCACATTTATGATAATCAATTTGAACAGGCTAAAGAATTACTTCGACGTGAACCAACTAACTGTACGCCACGCTTGGTTTTAAATGTTCCAGACGGAACCAACTTTTTTGATATTAAAGCAGACGATTTTGAATTAGTTGATTATGATCCTGTTAAGCCGCAGTTGAAATTTGATTTAGCGATTTGAGAATGAAGTAATTTTCAGATTTTCAAAATCTAAAAAATAAAGGGCTGTATCTAACTATTTTCACCAGACATCATAAAAGAATGGATTTCTTGTGCAATATAAATTAGTGTTGATTTGATAGTTAAAGTCAGCCTTTTTTTGTGAAATTTGATAAAATAGAAATATCAATTCAAAGGATGAGGAAATGACAAAGAAAATTGTAGCTATTTGGGCGCAAGATGAGAATGGCTTGATTGGGCGAAACAACACATTGCCCTGGCATTTACCAGCTGATCTCAAGCATTTTAAAGAAATGACAACTGGGCAGGCTATTTTAATGGGGCGAGTGACTTTTGATGGGATGAACCGCAGAGTATTGCCCAATCGTACTACGATTATTTTAACGAGAGACAAATCCTATCAGGCAGAGAATGAGCGAGTTCTGGTGTTTCATGATGTTGACTCGGTTATGAAATGGTATGAGACTCAGGAAAAAACTCTTTATATTCTCGGCGGCGGTCAGATTTTTTCTGCATTCGAGCCTTTAATGGATGAATTAGTTATTACCCGTATTCATGCTCGTTTACAAGGTGATACTTATTTCCCAAAAGATTTTGATATGACGAAATTTCAGGATCTGTCTCATCAGTTTCATGCCAAAGATGAAAAGAATGAGTACGACTTTACTGTCACAACCTTTCAGAGAAGGGAGTCGTAAATGGAACGTAGTATTTTCGGATTTTTTACGGCTCTCTTGTGTTTCATTTGTGTTATGGCGGCAACGCAAGCTTTTCGTAAAAAACGGTATGGATTGTCAGTGCTCTTTTGGCTGAATGCTTTTACAAATTTAGTGAATAGTATTCATGCTTTTTATATGACCTTATTTAAATGAGAAACAGAATAAATAACGAATAGAATTGGAGTGAAAAATGCCTACAAATCGTACGAACGAAATGATGGTTTATTGTTCTTTTTGTGGTAAAAGCCAAGAAGAAGTGCAAAAAATTATCGCAGGAAATAATGCCTTTATTTGTAATGAATGTGTGGAATTAGCACAAGAAATCATCAGAGAGGAACTAGCAGAAGAAGTGCTAGCAGACTTGTCAGAAGTGCCAAAACCACAAGAACTACTCAATATTTTGAATCACTATGTGATTGGACAAGACCGTGCTAAGCGTGCTTTGGCTGTGGCTGTCTACAATCACTATAAACGCATCAATTTTCATGATAATCGTGAAGATGAGGAAGATGTCGAATTGCAGAAATCCAATATCCTTATGATTGGTCCAACTGGTTCTGGCAAGACCTTCCTCGCTCAAACCTTGGCAAGAAGTCTGAATGTTCCTTTTGCGATTGCAGATGCGACAGCTTTGACAGAAGCTGGGTATGTCGGAGAAGATGTTGAAAATATTCTCTTGAAACTCTTGCAAGCAGCAGATTTCAATATTGAGCGTGCTGAACGTGGTATCATCTATGTAGATGAGATTGACAAAATTGCGAAGAAAAGCGAAAATGTCTCTATTACTCGTGATGTGTCTGGTGAAGGTGTTCAGCAAGCGCTCCTCAAGATTATTGAAGGAACTGTAGCCAGCGTACCTCCGCAAGGCGGCCGCAAGCACCCTCAACAAGAGATGATTCAAGTAAATACGAAAAATATTCTCTTTATCGTTGGTGGTGCATTTGACGGTATTGAAGAAATTGTGAAGCAACGTTTGGGTGAAAAGATTATCGGTTTTGGTCAAAACAACAAGGCCATTGATGAAACTAGTTCTTATATGCAAGAAATCATCTCTGAAGATATTCAAAAATTTGGCTTGATTCCGGAATTGATTGGTCGTTTGCCTGTGTTTGCAGCGCTTGAGCCTTTAACAGTTGATGATTTGGTGCGAATCCTTCGCGAACCAAAGAATGCTTTAGTGAAGCAATATCAGACTCTTCTTTCTTATGATGATGTCAAATTGGAGTTTGATGATGATGCTCTTCAGGAAATCGCTAACAAGGCCATTGAACGCAAGACAGGTGCGCGTGGATTACGTTCAATTATCGAGGAAACTATGATGGATGTCATGTTTGAAGTTCCAAGTCAAGAAAATGTGAAACTGGTACGGATTACCAAGGAAGCAGTTGACGGAACGGATAAGCCGATTTTAGAAACAGCATAAAGAGGTGTGCAATGGAAATTAACACACACAATGCAGAAATTTTGCTAAGTGCAGCAAATAAATCTCATTATCCACAAGACGAGATTCCTGAAATTGCCCTTGCAGGACGATCCAATGTTGGAAAATCTTCCTTTATCAATACATTGTTAAATCGAAAAAATCTAGCTCGAACTTCTGGTAAACCAGGAAAAACGCAACTGCTTAATTTTTTCAACATTGATGACAAGCTCCGCTTTGTGGATGTCCCAGGCTATGGTTATGCTAAAGTTTCTAAAACAGAACGAGTGAAGTGGGGCAAGATGATCGAGGAATATCTGACGATCAGGGAAAATCTCAGAGCAGTTGTCAGTCTAGTGGACTTTCGCCATGAGCCAAGTACAGACGACGTACAAATGTACGAATTTCTCAAATATTATGAAATACCAGTCATTGTCGTAGCCACGAAAGCTGACAAAATTCCACGCGGCAAATGGAACAAGCATGAATCAGTCATTAAGAAAAAGTTAGATTTTGATAAAAATGATGATTTTATTATTTTTTCATCTGTTAATAAAGATGGTTTAGATGCAGCTTGGGATGCGATTTTGGAAAAAATTTAGGAATTGAAGAAAAACTGAGAATTATTTTCTCGGTTTTTTATAATGAATCTGTCACTAAATTGTAACTAAGAACTGGGAATTTTATGTTATAATCAAAATATATTATACTGGAGAAATAAGCTATGAGAAAGAAAAAATTGAAAAAAAGAATTTTTACAGTTCTGGTTTTGGTGACCGCTGCTTTATTGGTTAGTGCAGTTTTGTCCAAGCAAGTTCACCCAGCTAGTGCCAATGATGAGACTTACCAACGTCCGTTGACCCAAACAGAGGTGTTCATTTCACAAATCGGTGAAACTGCTCGCCAATTGGGACAAGAGAATGATTTGTATGCTTCGGTTATGATTGCACAAGCCATTCTGGAAAGCAATTCTGGACGTTCCGCTTTGTCAGCCGCTCCTCATCATAATTTATTTGGCATCAAAGGACAGTATGCTGGTCAGTCAGCCAAAATGGCTACACTAGAAGATGATGGGCAAGGAAATACTTATAATGTCAATGCAGAATTTAGATCCTATCCAAGTTATGTTGAATCTTTACAAGACTATGTGGCGATTTTAAAACATAGCCGCTACACTTATGCTTGGAAGAGTAATACGACCAGTTATATGAATGCGACAGCAGCTTTGACAGGGATTTATGCGACGGATACAAGCTATAACGTCAAGCTAAATAATTTGATTCAACAGTATAATTTGACACAATACGATGTACCAGGTACGCAAACAACTAGCGCTACAGCATCTAACAAGGTCTACAATCCTTATCGTCAACAATATACAACACAGGAAGTGTTAAATTTGGATGTTGCTTGGACGAATCGTCATCAATAATATTTTATTTGAAAGAAATTTAGTAGGAGAGAGCGACATCGTTCTTCTCCTTTTTATCTGGAATTCATCTAACAAAAATTCTCCTATAAAAATAATTGTATCCGCTAACAAATCACAGAGAAGGCTAGATTATGATAAAATAGAACTAGTTTTGTGTAGGAAAAGAGATTTCATGAAAGATTTATTGAAATATTTTAAAGGTTATATCAAGGAATCCTTGTTAGGACCGCTTTTTAAATTATTAGAAGCTAGTTTTGAACTATTGGTGCCAATTTTGATTGCAACAATTGTTGACCAAACAATCCCTAAAAAAGATAGTGCGCATCTTTATACCATGGTCTTTTTGTTGGTTGTCCTAGCATCATTTGGTGTTGTTGTGGCGGTTATTGCTCAATATTATTCTTCAAAAGCAGCGGTAGGATTTACACGTCAATTAACTAAAGATTTATATCAAAAAATCATGCGTTTGCCAAAAGCTAGTCGAGATAGCTTGACGACATCTAGTCTGGTCACTCGTTTAACAAGTGATACTTATCAAATTCAGACCGGTATCAATCAATTTCTTCGTCTTTTTTTGCGCGCGCCGATTATTGTTTTTGGCTCAATAATCATGGCATTTTTGATTAGTCCAAGTATTACAGTCTGGTTTTTACTCATGGTTGTCATCCTAACGGGCATTATCTATATCATGTCACGCTTGGTGAATCCGCTTTACGCTAAAATTCGCCAGATTACAGATAAAATTGTCAATATGACACGCCAGCAACTGCAAGGTATGCGTGTTATCCGTGCCTTTGGGCAAACAAATAAAGAAATTCATGAGTTTAGAGATACCAATGAAATTTATAAGACCTGGCAGATAAAAACAGGAGTTTGGTCTAGCTTGATTAGCCCGTTGACTTTTTTAGTGGTAAATAGTACGTTGGTCATGGTTATTTGGCATGGGAATCTAGCTATTGGACAGGATTTGCTGACGCAAGGGAAATTAGTCGCTTTAGTCAATTACCTTTTGCAAATCTTGATAGAGTTGTTGAAACTGGCAATGCTTGTCACTTCTTTGAACCAAAGTTACATCAGCGCTGGACGAATCCAAGAGGTTTTTGAACAGGAAGAGGAAGATGTGTTATCAGAACTGCCAATACGGCATTCTGTTGGTGCTCGATCTATTTCTGCCGAAAATGTTACTTTTACCTATCCACAAGCTGCTAGTCCAGCCTTGGAAAATATTTCGTTTGACGTACTATCTGGTCAGACTTTGGGAGTGATTGGCGGAACAGGCTCAGGAAAATCAACCTTGGTGCAGCTCTTAGCGCATTTGTATACGATTGATACTGGTCAGTTGGCTATTTTTAAAAATAATCGAAGTCCTCGAAATCTGAAAGAATGGCGCACTTGGATGAGCTTGGTACCGCAAAAAGCAGAATTGTTCTGTGGCACGATTCGTTCAAATTTATTGCTGGGTTTGGAAGACGAGGTGACGGATGAACAACTTTGGTGGGCTCTTGATATTGCGCAAGCTAGTGACTTTGTACAGGAAAAAGAAGGTCAGCTAGATGCAGTAGTAGAAGCTTTTGGTCGGAATTTTTCCGGTGGTCAACGACAACGGTTGACGATTGCGCGCGCTATTTTACAAAAAGCACCTTTTCTGGTGCTGGATGATTCTACTTCGGCACTTGATTATTTAACAGAGGCTAAACTATTGCAAGCTATCAAAGAGCAGTTAAAGAACACGAGTTTGATTTTAATTTCACAGCGAACCAATAGCTTGCGTGCAGCTGATCAGATACTTGTCTTGAATAAAGGACAACAGGTCGCTCTTGGCGCACATGAAGATTTGCTTCAAACGAGCGCTATTTATCGAGAAATTCATCTCTCACAACATAGCAAGGAGGAAAAGCATGAAAATGAGGTATTCTAAAAGTGGTCTGAAACGCCTTGCAAGTGATTTATTGCAGCAGCGCTGGCTTTTCCTACTAGCTACAATTGGAACGATTGTTCAGGTTGCTTTGACCATTTATTTGCCTATTTTGATTGGGAATGCAGTGGATAGTGTTCTACTTCCCGATGCAAGTCAGCATTTGCTTCCAATTCTCTCGAAAATGGGTCTGGTGATTGTTGCCAATACAGCGATTCAATGGCTCAATCCTTTAATCTATAATCAGTTGATTTATAGCTATAGTCAGAAACTTCGGGACGCAGTTATTCAAAAAATTCATCGGCTTCCCTTGGCTTATCTTGATCGTCAAGGGAGTGGTGATTTAGTAAGTCGCTTGACGACGGATGTGGAGCAGCTAAATAATGGTCTGCTTATGGTCTTCAATCAGTTTTTTGTAGGCGTGTTGACTATTCTTGTAACGATTGTGACAATGGCAAGGATTGACTTTTTCATGATGATGTTAGTCTTGCTTTTAACTCCCTTATCTATGCTGATTGCACGTTTTATAGCCCGTAAAAGCTACAAGCTGTTTCAAAAACAAACGACGGCACGAGGGCTTCAGACACAGCTCATTGAAGAAAGTCTCTCTCAAGAAAGTTTGATTCAAAGTTTTAATGCTCAAGAGCAATTCATTACGGATTTTACAAAGGGCAATGAAAGCTATGCGGACTATTCTCAGGATGCTATCTTTTATTCCTCTACTGTCAATCCAGCGACTCGCTTCGTGAATGCTCTTATTTATGCCATTGTTGTTGGATTTGGTGCGGTTCGTATCATTAATGGCTCTAGTTTCACAGTTGGACAATTAGTGACATTCTTAAATTATGTCAACCAATACACCAAACCATTCAACGATATTTCGTCTGTTATGGCTGAATTACAAAGCGCCCTTGCTTGTGCAGAGCGCTTGTACATGATTTTAGATGAAAAAGAAGTTGTGGAAACTGGAAAAGAAGAACTCACGAGTGAAGCAGTACGGGGTGCGATTCATTTTGAGCACGTCCGTTTTGGTTATGAAAAAGATAAACCTTTGATTCACGATTTAAACATGACCGTTCCAGCAGGAAGCAAAGTTGCTATTGTCGGACCAACTGGTGCTGGAAAATCGACTTTAATCAATCTCCTCATGCGTTTTTATAATGTAGATGCGGGTAAGATTAAGTTAGACGACAGAGATATTACAGATTACACCAGAGTTTCATTTCGCCAGCAGTTTGGTATGGTTTTACAAGAAACATGGCTGAAGACAGCGACAATTCATGAAAATATTGCTTTTGGAAGACCAGAGGCTAGCCGAGAAGAAGTAATTGCAGCAGCTAAAGCTGCTAATGCTCATTTCTTTATCCAGCAATTGCCACATGGCTACGATACTTATCTAGCAGATGCAGGAGATTCTTTGTCACAAGGACAACGCCAGTTATTGACCATTGCGCGTGTTTTTCTAGCGGTTCCTAAAATCTTAATTTTAGATGAAGCAACTTCATCCATTGATACACGAACCGAAGTGCTTATTCAAAAAGCTTTTAATAAGCTCATGGTAGGAAGAACCAGTTTTATCATTGCTCATCGTCTGTCTACTATTCAAAATGCAGATATCATCTTGGTTTTGGTTGATGGTGATATTGTCGAACATGGCAGTCATCAGGAGTTGATGCAAGCGAAAGGTATTTATTATCAAATGCAGACAGCGCAGGGAAGTTTGGTTATTTAAGATTAACAAATGGAAAAAACTTAGGGAATGATATACTATTTTATACAAATTCAAAGAATTGTTATCACATTTTCAACTATCTTGTTTTTAAGGTAAACTGTCATATAGTTTTCAAAACTTATAATTGTTCTTTCTTTACTTGCTCTAGTCCAGTTTCAGTCAGATGGTAGATTTTCTGACAGACTTCTTTTAGAAAGGTGCGGTCATGTGAAACGGTAATGATAGCGCCGTTATAGTCTGTAAAAAGTTTTCGTACTTGTGGCTGAGAAGTGGGAGAAAAGTTACGTGTCGGCTCATCTAGCAACAAGACATTTGCCTGATCTAATACCATTTTTAGAAGCAGTAATTTAGCTTTTTGTCCACCAGATAGCTGGGAAATAGAATGTTGCACTTCATTGCGCGTGAATTGCAGACTGGCTAGGTGGGTGAGGATTTTTTCTCGCTCAATACCCTCTCCTGTGGATGTTAGAAAATCTATTGGAGAATCGACTTCGTTTAAACTATCAGGATAGATTTGAGGCATATACCCTAGCGTAATGCCTTTTTTCTTTCGCAATAGATTTCGCAGCTCTTTGATAAAAGTAGATTTTCCGGCACCATTTTCACCAATAATCCCAATCTTTTCCTGCCCTAAGAGTTCAAAATTTATATTTTGGGCTAAAGTGCGTTCTCCTACTTTCAAACACATTTGCTCGAGAGTGACTACTCTTTTTGTAGATGGCAGAGGAGCGATAGCAGGAAATTTTAGATTGATAGCATCTGCCTGTGTTGGCAATTCTGTCAGTTCAGCCGCTTCTCTTTCAAATCGTTTGCCTTGTGAGAGGACATTTTTCATTTTTTTAGCCACTAATCTCCCAGCCGTGCTATCATGAGTGTTGCGCAGCACGTGCTCCACACTTTGTTTGACACGGCGATGTTTTTCCATTGTTTTTTGATATTCTTCTCGTTCTTTTTTTGCATCTTTAGTTTGCTTTTCAAATGCGGTCTGTCTTTGCTGGCTGTAATTTTTATAATCAAGATTCTGTACGGTCGTCCGAGCTTCTTGCTTTTTCTTAACCAATTCTAAATGCACGATTTTTGTTGCTGCATGACTTAAAAGACTTTCATCATGTGAAACAAACATAACTGTTTGAGGTGTATTTTGAAGAAAATTTTCCAGCCAAATCATAGTATCGATGTCTAAATCATTAGAAGGTTCATCTAAAAAGAGAATGTCCCAATTTGTAGAGAGGATTTTTAAAAGCTGCACTTTTAATGTTTCACCACCGGATAAAGTGGCTATTGTTTGCTGACTAGTAAAACGTTCGCTATCAAAATGTAATTCTTGAGCAAAGCGGTAAAGTTTGCTGTAATCTAAGTCTACGTCCAAATCGCCAAAGAAGTAGTCGTTGAGGGAGAGCCTTCTTTCATTTTCAGGCAAAGTTTGTGGCAAATAAGCATAATGACTATAGCTTTTCTGAATCTCTCCGGTATAGCTAATATAATCTGAAACAAATCTTTCATCCATAAGTAGTTTTAGAAGGGTTGATTTTCCATTCCCTTCTTCTCCGATAATGCCGGCTTTATCGCCTGCATTGACAGTAAGCGATAAATCGCTAATTAAATCTTTCAAATCTTTTAAATGGGTAATAGTTAAATGTCGAATTTGTAGCATACAAGTCTCCTTTTGATGTTCATTGTCATTTTAGAGCTAAGAAAAACAGCCCTATTTTACCTAGTAGAGCTGTTCTTGTTTTTGGGTTGCCAACAAACATTGCAAAACAGAGCAGTTTGCAACGACTATATTTATCATTGAGAAGTTTGAAAAAATTTTCTTTTATGAAAAATAGGCAAGAGCATAACAAAAAATCTACTAGATAAAGTTTCCTTTAAGCAATAGATTTCTTGTACATAAGCTCCTTACCTCCGAATTTTATTGATTTTAATATAACAAAAAAGTGATTTAATGTCAAAAGAGACCTGAGTTAAGTTTTTAATCGGGAGTAAATTAAATACGAATATAAAAAATCCCGAAATAATTTTCGGGATGGAGTGTTATTACACATTCAAGACTTTGTCCAAGAAGTCTTTGAGGCGTGGGTGCTGTGGATTGTCAAAGATTTGGTCGGGTTTGCCGTCTTCTAAGAATTCTCCGTCAGCTGTAAAGATGACACGGTTGGCTACTTGACGAGCAAATCCCATTTCATGAGTCACGATAATCATGGTCATGCCTTGCTTGGCCAATTCTTTCATAACATTGAGAACATCTCCAACCATTTCGGGATCAAGAGCAGAAGTAGGTTCGTCAAAGAGCATAATATCAGGATTCATAGCAAGTCCACGTGCAATCGCCACACGTTGTTTTTGTCCACCTGAGAGACTGTCTGGCATGGCATCAGCTTTATCAGAGAGACCGACTTTTTCTAATAATTCCATACCAAGTTTATCTGCTTCAGCTTGTGTCATCCGTTTATGCTCGACAGGAGCAAAGGTGATATTTTCCAAAACTGTCATGTGAGGGAAGAGATTGAAGTGTTGGAAAACCATGCCGATATTTTCACGAACCAAGTCGACATCTGTTTTTTTGTCAGTTAGGTCGAAACCGTCCACGGTAATAGAGCCGCTTGTAACTTCTTCAAGCAGGTTTAGGCTACGTAGAAAAGTTGATTTTCCAGAGCCAGAGGGGCCGATGATGCAGACCACATCTCCTTCATAGAATTTTGTTGTGATTCCTTTTAGGACTTCATTTTCCCCATAGTATTTATGCAAATCATTGACATCAATTTTTAATTTAGCCATTATTTAATCCTCTTTTCTAAGCGTTTTGCAAGTCTCGTTAAAAGAGTGATGATAATCAAGTAAAAGACTGCTAGGATAGCATACATTTTGAAGCTTTGATAGTTACGAGCAATGATGATTTTACCTGTTTGGAAAAGTTCAACAAGACCGATAGCAGAGACGATTGTAGTATCTTTCAAAGCGATAACAAACTGATTGACGAAGTTTGGTAACATGATTTTTGTTGCTTGTGGCAGAATAATCTTTCTCATTGTCTTGGAATAAGAAATACCAAGACTGCGACTGGCTTCCATTTGTCCAGCTGGAACAGCTTGAATCCCACCACGGACAATTTCTGCAATATAAGCACCTGCATTGAGAGAAAGAGCAATTGTACCAGCTACAAAATCGTTAATCGGACTTTGATGCCCTGTCATTGATTCAATGAGATTTGGAATGCCCCAGAAGATAAAGGCTGCGAGAATCATAAGTGGGATTCCACGGATGACATCCACGAAGATTTCTGAGATGACGCGGAGGGCTTTGACGGGACTCACGCTAAACATTCCAAAGATGATGCCGATGACCATAGCAATAGCAAATGACAGAAGCGCAAGAGCAATGGTGATACCAAGTCCGCTTAACAATTGTTTATAGTTGTTTTGGAGAAGCCCCCAAATGGTTGTTTCATCAACTGTACTGTCTGAAGAGCTAGAAGCAGAGCTGGTCTTTTTCAAATATTTATCAAGAATTTTTTGATATTGACCGTTCTTTTTAATATTTGCCAAACCATTGTTAAACATTTGGATCAATTCAGGATTACTACCTTTTTTCACTGCAAAAGCAGTATCTCCGATAGGGGTTCCCTTGATTGGAGTTTTTAGTTTTTGACCTTGACTAATAGAATATTTGACAACAGGTTCATCGTCCATAACGGCGTCCACAGAGCCAGAGTTTAAACTGTCATACATAGAAGAAGCGTCAGCGAATGTCTTGATTTTATAGCCATACTTGTTTTGATTTTCTGTTAAGAAGGTTTGCGAAGCAGTACCATTTTTTACGCCGACTGTTTTGCCTTTCAAGTCTTTATATGAAGCAATTGTGCTAGATTCTTTAACAGCAAGGATTGCATTTGCAGTATAATATGGTTCTGAGAAATCAAAGGTCTCTTTACGAGCATCTGTCACAGACATTCCTGCAATCATTCCATCAGCTTGTCCAGATTGTACAGCATTTAAAGCGGCATCAAATCCGGGATTTGTGATTTCAATTGTGAAACCTTGGTCTTTGGCAATGGCTTTTATCAAATCCATGTCAATCCCAGTATATTTATTGTTGCTGTCTTGGAAGACGAATGGTGCAAAGGAAGAGTCACTCGCAATGGTATATGTTGATTTTACAGGAGTAGCTTTTTGACCAGCAGGAGTAGTGGTTTCTGGAGTAGAACTAGTTGTTTTCGTAGTTGTAGAACTTGTCCATTTTGTGATGATTTTGTCAAGAGAACCATCTTTTTTCATTTGAGCAAGTGCTTCGTTAAATTCTGTTATCAGATATTCATACTTGCTTCCCTTTTTGACACCAAAAGCAAAACTACCAACAGCTTCTCCTTTTATAGAGATTTTTAAATTTTGACCTTGTTTAATAGCATACTCAATGACTGGTTGGTCGTCCATCATGGCATCAATCGAACCAGAATTCAAGCTGTTGTAAGTCAAATCAGTTGTGTCAAATGTTTTGATAGTAAATTTGTATTTGTTTTTGATTTTTTCTAGAAAGCGTTGAGAGGCAGTTCCGTTTTTAACCCCAACAGTTTTCCCTTTTAATTGGGAATAACTGCTGATTGTATTGGCTTTAGTCGTTGCAATGACAACTTTTGTATCATAATAAGTATCAGACATAGTGAAGACTTTTTCGCGATCTTTGGTCTTTGTCATGCCAGCCATGATAGCATCTGCTTGACCAGACTGAACAGCGTTAACGGCTGCGTCAAAGCCAGGGAAAGTCATATTCATGTCCCAACCTTTTAGTTCAGCAACTTTATTGATGATATCTACATCAATACCTTTATAAGTTTGATCGGAATCTTTAAATTCAAAAGGTGCGTAAGCTGTATCAGATACCACTTTGATTGTATCGGCATGAATGGCTGTTACTTCAAAGAGTGGTAGTAAAGCTAACAAAAAAGTTATAATTTTTTTCTTCATGAGTCTCTCCTTTAAAGAATATTTTTAAATTATACCAGAAATATCTTCGAAAGGCAAATATTTCGCATTTTTATGTTAGATTTTATAACATGGACGGAAATTTCTTTTTTGATTTGCGTAAAATAAATATGATATAATAATAAAAAATAGAAAGGGAATTTTATGTTTAAATCTCGTATGCTTGATAATGTGAAACAGTCCCGTTACATTCCGCCTATTTGGTTGGCCGTTATCCTCTCGATTGTTTTTGTTTATGGAGGTGAAATTGTCGGTGGGCTTGCATTGGTTCCAATTTCGATACTGCTGGGTCTTGTGCTTGGCCTTGTTCATTCTGGGGCGGGCTTTGTAATGATACAAGAACTGATATCACATTATATGATTTTCATCCAACTCTTCCTCTTTTCCTTTATTTCTTTAGCTCTCTTTCTTTGGGTGAAATGCGTTGAAAAAAGACCTTTTTCAAGTCTTGGTTTTTTTAAGGAAAATTGGTTTAAAGAATTAGGACAAGGATTTTTGATTGGAGCGGCACAGTTTTCTCTCATAGTTGTCTTGCTTTTGCTGACAGGTCTAGGTAGGTTAGAACTCAACCATCTTAGTTTGGAACCCTTGCTCTTTATCATCGCCTTGATTCCGTTTTGGATTTTACAAGGCGGAACAGAAGAATTGGTGACGCGTGGTTGGCTATTTCCTACGGTTACTGCCAAGTCAAATATTTTGGTCGGTATCTTAATTTCTGCTGGTCTATTTGGTGCTCTCCATTTATTAAATCCCGGTGTAACGCTTCTTTCGATTATCAACATTATTCTTGATGGTATTTTCGCTTGTTTTTACATGCTAAAAACGGACAATATGTGGGGTCTGGCTGGTATCCACGGGGCTTGGAATTTTGTTCAAGGTAATATTTATGGTATTCAGGTCAGCGGTCAGGGAGCAGAAGCTTCCGTCTTTGCCTATAATACGAAATCTAGTATTGATTGTCTTTCGGGTGGGGCTTTTGGAGCAGAAGGTTCTATTTTTACCAGTCTGGTGTTAATTCTCAGTATTGCCTATCTGTATTGGTCTCTTAAAAAAGAAGAAAAATTGCCTACAGCATTGCAATTTAGAAAATCAAATCTCACTTAGTTTTACTAGGTGAGATTCTTTATATCCTAAGTCAGTGATATTTTAAGAATTGTGATAAAATAAGAGAAGATTGTATAGAGGAAAAGAATAATGATAAATAGAATTACGGACAATAAATTTAAATTAGTTTCCAAGTATGAGCCTTCAGGAGATCAACCACAGGCGATTGAGCAATTAGTGGATAATATAGAGGGTGGTGAGAAAGCTCAGATTCTCATGGGAGCGACAGGAACTGGGAAGACCTACACTATGAGTCAGGTCATCCAAAAGGTCAATAAACCGACCCTAGTTATCGCTCATAATAAAACTCTGGCTGGTCAGCTCTATGGTGAATTTAAGGAGTTTTTTCCTGATAATGCGGTAGAGTATTTTGTGTCTTATTATGACTATTACCAACCAGAAGCCTATGTGCCTTCCAGTGATACCTATATTGAGAAGGACAGCTCGGTCAATGATGAGATTGACAAACTTCGTCACTCAGCAACCTCGGCTCTTCTGGAGCGCAACGATGTGATTGTTGTGGCGTCAGTCAGCTGCATTTATGGTTTGGGCTCGCCTAAGGAATACTCCGATAGCGTGGTCAGTCTGCGACCTGGTTTAGAGATTTCACGGGATCAACTTCTCAATGATTTGGTTGATATTCAATTTGAGCGTAATGATATTGACTTTCAGCGGGGAAAATTTCGTGTGCGTGGTGATGTCGTAGAAATCTTCCCAGCTTCTCGCGATGAACATGCCTTTCGGGTGGAATTTTTCGGGGATGAAATTGACCGTATTCGAGAAGTAGAAGCGTTGACGGGACAAGTTTTGGGTGAAGTGGATCATTTAGCAATTTTCCCAGCTACTCACTTTATGACAAATGACGAAAATATGGAGATTGCTATTGGTAAAATTCAAGCAGAATTAGAAGATCAGCTAGCCTTTTTTGAAAGAGAAGGGAAGCTTTTAGAAGCTCAGCGGTTGAAGCAAAGAACGGACTATGATATTGAAATGCTGCGCGAAATGGGCTATACGAGTGGTGTAGAGAATTATTCTCGCCACATGGACGGACGGAGTGAAGGTGAGCCACCTTACACTTTACTAGATTTCTTTCCAGATGATTTTTTGATTATGATTGACGAAAGTCACATGACTATGGGGCAAATCAAAGGTATGTATAATGGTGACCGTTCTCGGAAAGAAATGTTGGTTAATTATGGATTTCGCTTACCTTCTGCCTTGGATAACCGTCCGTTGCGTCGGGAAGAATTTGAAAGTCATGTGCACCAGATTGTCTATGTATCTGCTACGCCAGGGGATTATGAGCGGGAGCAGACGGATACAGTAATTGAGCAAATTATTCGACCAACTGGTCTGCTGGATCCAGAAGTCGAAGTGCGTCCGACTATGGGTCAAATAGATGATCTTTTAGGCGAAATCAACGTACGTACTGAAAAGAATGAGCGGACTTTTATCACGACGTTGACTAAAAAGATGGCAGAAGATCTGACGGATTACTTTAAAGAAATGAGTGTTAAGGTCAAGTACATGCACTCGGATATCAAGACTTTAGAACGGACAGAAATTATCCGCGACTTGCGGTTAGGTGTCTTTGATGTTTTAGTCGGAATCAACCTGTTGCGTGAAGGAATTGATGTGCCAGAGGTTAGTCTGGTTGCCATTCTTGATGCAGACAAGGAAGGTTTCTTACGCAATGAGCGTGGTTTAATCCAAACCATTGGTCGAGCTGCCCGTAATAGTGAAGGCCACGTCATCATGTACGCTGACACGATCACAGATTCCATGCAAAAAGCTATGGATGAAACCGCCCGTCGTCGTCAGATTCAAATGGCTTATAATGAAGAACATGGTATTGTACCGCAAACAATCCAGAAAGAAATTCGTGATTTAATCAGTGTGACAAAATCTGCTCTACCAGACAAGGAAGAAGTGGTAGATATTGAAAGTCTTAACAAGCAGGAACGTAAAGATATGATTAAGAAACTAGAGGGACAAATGCAAGAAGCGGCTGGTCTTTTGGATTTCGAACTCGCCGCTCAAATTCGGGATATGATTTTGGAGATTAAGGCGGTGGATTAGAAAGACAAACAAAGCAAGAAGGGAAGAAGAATGCATTACACACTCTTACTCCGCGGCATCAATGTCGGTGGAAAAAACAAGGTAGCTATGGCTGACTTGAAGGCTGATTTGGTGGAGCTGGGCTTTGAGAACCCTGTTTCCTACATCAACAGTGGTAATCTCTTTTTTGACAGTCAGGAGCATGAGGAGAAGATTGGGAGATTTTGACGGCTTATTTCAGTCAATCCTATGATTTCTCAATCCCTTTTGTCTTGATTAACTCTGCTATTCTTCAAGAAGAAGTGGCAAAACTGCCTGCTTGGTGGCAGGATGAGGCAGCTTATCGGCGCGATGTCCTCTTTTTCCTGCCAGAGGCTAATCGCGAGCAGATAGAGGTAGAAGCGGGGAGCTGGGCAAATGACAGGGAGCTGCTGCATTTCGGTCAGACAGCCTTCTTTTACAGAAATAGCGACCAGACTGACTATCTCAAGTCCAACTACCACAAGAAGCTACTCAAATCTAGCTTTTACAAATCTTTGACTATTCGTAATGGGAAAACCTTTCAGAAAATTTTAGAGTTGGCAGATACTAGTTAAAGAGGCATTATTTTGTTTTTTTGGAAAACTAATAATAAATTGTTAATGAATATATATGTTTGAATAAAGAGAAAGAATTTTTACTTTTATTTCTATCATGCTGAAAACATTCAATAGATAGGAGAATTTATGATTGAATTTAAGGATGTTACAAAAGTGTACGATGACAAGATAGCGTTGAATCATCTGAATTTAACGCTTCAGAGTGGAGAAATTGTAGGATTAATTGGACACAATGGTGCTGGAAAATCAACAACGATCAAATCATTGGTTAGTGTGATTAATCCAACGCATGGTCAGATTTTTGTGGATGGCAAGGGATTAGCAGCTAATCGGTTGGAAATCAAGAAAAAAATTGGTTATGTAGCTGATTCGCCGGACTTGTTTTTACGCCTGACGGCAAATGAATTCTGGGAATTGGTTGGAACTTCTTATGATATGAGTCCTTCAGATTATGAGAAACGTTTAACAGAGCTACTGGAATTATTTGATTTTACAGCTCATCGCTATGAAGTTATTGAATCGTTTTCACATGGAATGCGACAAAAAGTGTTTGTCATTGGTGCTCTTTTGTCTGATCCAGATATCTGGGTGTTGGATGAGCCTTTAACTGGTTTGGATCCGCAGGCGGCTTTTGACCTCAAACAAATGATGCGAGAGCATGCAGATAAAGGGAATACTGTTTTGTTCTCAACCCATGTTTTAGAAGTGGCAGAGCAATTGTGTGACCGTATTGCCATTCTCAAAAAGGGAGAATTGTTGTTTTACGGTACGATTGAGGAATTGAAAGGTCAACATCCTGAAAAATCCTTAGAAAGTATTTACCTCAGTTTGGCAGGTCGTAGAGAAGAGGTGAGTCCTGATGCGTCTTAAAGCGATTCGCTCCCTCATTCATGCAAATATCATTTATACGACGCAATCAACTAGGCTTTCTAGTTATCGTAAAAAACAGCAAAAAAATCCAAAGAAAAAAGGAAATATTACTAGAAATCTAGTGATGAACTATCTCTACGTTGGAATTTTGTATGCTTGTATATTTGGTGTACAGGGTGCTTTTTTACCGCTTGCTCAAAATCCAGGGCTATTTTCGAATTTTGTCAGCGTCTTTTATCTTTTCATCTTTGCACAGGGATTTCTTTCCTTTTACAATGTTTTTTATGAAAGTAAAGACTTGCAAGCTTACCGACCTTATGCCTTTAGTGAGAGCGAAATTATGGTTGGGAAAGGATTTTCTGTTCTTTTAACTACTTTAATGGGAGTGTTTCCCATTGTTATTTACTTTATTAGTTTGCAAATGCAATCAGGTCAACCAATCTGGCTTGCAATCCCTATTCTGCTTATTTCGTTAGGAGTACTGTTTTCGACACTTATTTTCCTTCTTTTGGTTGGTGTTCATTTTATTACGAAAACAACTATTTTTAGGAAATATAAAAAGCTTGCCTCTAATATTTTACTGGCTCTTGCTACAATAATGGCTTTTGGTGCGATTTTATTGGTGAATTTGCAAAATAACTCTAACGTTAAAAACGCAATATTGCAGGATCAACCTGCTTATTTTCCGCCAATGACTATTTTTCATACTTTCAGTATGCAACCTTTTGCTTTGAATTCCTTGCTTGGAATTGGAACATGGATAGTCGTAGCTTTATTTTTATTCATTATTGTTAAGCAAAAGGTTTTACCAGAATTTTATGAAGCAGCCATGACGACCACTGCGGTGGTCAATAGACAAAAACGAACGAAAATTTTCAAGATGAATGGACTTAGAAACTTTCCGAAGTTTGTGTTGCGCTATCAATTAAACCTAATCGGTGATGGCTCTGTCTTATTACAAACTCTTTTGATGCCTAGTGTGTTACCTTACTTTATTCTAATTCCGTTAATGGCTAGTTTTATGCAGTATCGTGAAATGATTTCTCCTTATTTGACAACCAGATTTGCTTTTCCACTGATGTTGATAGCAACATTTGTAGCAAGTTTAAATACAGGTGGAGCAAATTTAACAGGAATTGGCATTTCACTTGAACGTGAAAATTATGATTATTTGAAAGTATTACCTTTTGATATGGCACGTTATCTTAAACTTAAGTTTTGGAATTTATTTATCATTCAATCCATTTTACCATTCATTTTATTGACAATTTTTTCCTTTATTGTCGGCGTGCAACCAGTTGCTATTGTCTTGATGATTATAGCTTGGACATTGACCTGCTTAGCATGGAGTGCTTGGGGATATCATCGTGATAAACGCCTACAAGTTACTAACTGGTCGAATGTGACGGAATTATTTAATCGTGAAAATAATTCACTAAAGATAATTTTGGGCATTGTTGCTATGATTATTTACATAATCATTATTGCAGTGAGCGCTTATTTCATTTTGGTATCACCAGATTTAGTGGGCTATTTGTTAGCAGGTACTTTTCTGATTGCTCTTGCAATGATGGCATTTTTACTGACAAATTATTATTTGAAAAAAGTTCAAACTGAAGTAGAAAATTAAGCTGAAAATTTTTGAATATTTACTATGTTTTTATTGCTTAGCAAGAATATATTGATAAGAGTCTATAAATTTTTATGTGTGCTTTGAAACATCTATATACTAAATTTATGCTATAATAAATGCTATGTATACCAAACCAACTTCTGCTTATGTACACATTCCGTTTTGTACTCAAATTTGTTATTATTGTGACTTTTCTAAGGTTTTTATCAAAAATCAGCCAGTTGACGCCTACTTAAAGCACTTGCTTCAAGAATATACTTCTTATGATATAAAGCATTTACAGACGCTTTATATCGGTGGTGGGACACCGACAGCTCTTTCAGCGCAGCAGCTGGAGTTTTTATTGGCAGAGCTGACGAAAAAGCTGGATTTGTCATTGTTAGAAGAACTGACTATTGAAGCTAATCCAGGAGATTTGGATCCGGATAAGATTGCTGTTTTAAAAGATTCGGCTGTTAACCGAGTGTCTTTGGGTGTTCAGACTTTTGACGATCGCATGCTCAAGCAAATTGGGCGTAGCCATTTAGAGAAAGATATTTATGAAAATATCACCAATCTGAAGTTGGCTGGTTTTGATAATATCTCTATTGATTTGATCTATGCACTGCCCAAGCAGACCATGGACAACGTGCGGGAAAATGTGGCCAAGGCCATTGCACTAGACATCCCTCACATGAGTCTTTATAGCTTAATTCTAGAAAATCACACGGTTTTTATGAACCGGATGCGGCGTGGAAAGCTGCCTTTACCGAAGGAGGACTTGGAAGCAGAGATGTTTGAGTATATCATTGAGGAGTTGGAAAAAGCTGGGTTTGAACACTATGAGATTTCTAACTTTTCTAAACCAGGTTTTGAGAGTCAACACAATCTCATGTACTGGGATAATGCGGAATATTTTGGTATTGGAGCCGGAGCATCTGGCTATGTCAATGGGGTTCGCTACAAGAATCATGGTCCGATTCGTCATTATTTAGAGGCGGTTGAAAAAGGCAATGCGCGTGTGAATGAGGAACATCTGAGTAAGCAAGAGATGATGGAAGAAGAAATGTTTCTGGGCTTGCGCAAAAAGTCAGGTGTTTCTAAAAAGCGTTTTGAAGAAAAATTTGGTATTTCTTTTGAGCAGCAGTATGGTCATGTAGTAACAGAATTGACTGAGCAAGGACTCTTAGTTCCTGATAAAGAAATCGTCCGTATGACTAAAAAGGGTCTTTTTTTAGGTGATACGGTCGCAGAGAAATTTATATTGGAGTAAATTATGGGTTTAACTTATCAAACGAAAATGAAAATTCCGTTTGACATGGCGGATATGAATGGTCATATCAAGTTGCCTGATGTCATTTTGCTGTCCTTACAGGTATCAGGTTTGCAGTCTATTGACTTGGGGATTAGCGACCAGGATATGCTGGAGAAATACAATCTGGTCTGGATTATTACTGACTATGATATCGATGTGGTACGGCTACCTAAATTTGGTGAAGAAATGACGATTGAAACAGAAGCGCTTTCCTATAATCGTCTCTTTTGTTATCGTCGTTTTACCGTTTTTGATGAAAATGATGTTGCCGTGATTGAAATGATGGCTACCTTTGTTCTTATGGACAGAGACAGTCGAAAAGTGCATGCTGTAGAGCCAAAGATTGTCGCACCTTATGAAGCAGAATTTTCTAAAAAGTTGATTCGTGGTCCAAAATATCCAGAACTGAAAGATTCGACCAGTAAAGATTATCATGTTCGGTTTTATGATTTAGACATGAATGGTCATGTCAACAACAGCAAGTATTTGGACTGGATTTTTGAAGTTATGGGAGCTGATTTTCTCATGAAACACGTTCCCAAAAAAGTTCACCTCAAGTATGTCAAGGAAGTACGACCTGGCGGACAAATTACCTCTAGTTATGATTTGAATGGATTAGAGAGCAATCATCAGATTTCCAGCGATGGCGATATTAATGCACAAGCTATGGTAACTTGGCAAGAAATTTCATAAGAGAAACAATAGAAAGAGAAGTATGACCTACAAAGGATATTTAATTGATTTAGACGGAACGATTTATAAAGGAAAGGACCGTATTCCTACGGGTGAAGCTTTTGTCCATGAATTACAACGACGCAACATTCCATATTTATTTGTGACGAACAATACAACACGTACTCCTGAGACTGTTCAAACAATGCTAGCGGAACAATTCAATGTTGAAACGCCGATTGAAACGATTTATACAGCGACTTTAGCAACGGTTGACTACTTAAATGATAAAAATCTAGGCAAGAAAGTCTATGTTATCGGTGATGTCGGACTTAAGCAAGCCATTGCAGAAGCTGGCTATGTCGAAGATACTGATAACCCAGATTATGTAGTTGTTGGATTGGACTGGGAAGTGGACTATGAAAAATTGTCAATTGCTACTTTAGCTATTCAAAAGGGAGCTCATTTCGTAGGAACTAATCCAGATCTTAATATTCCGACAGAGCGCGGTCTCATGCCTGGAGCAGGATCGATTATTACTCTCATTGAAGTAGCAACTCGTGTGAAACCTGTTTATATTGGGAAGCCAAATGCAATTATCATGGAAAAGGCGGTTGAGCATCTAGGATTACCACGCGAGGAAGTGATAATGGTTGGGGATAATTACCTGACGGACATTCGGGCTGGGATTGACAATGGTATCCCTACGCTTCTGGTGACAACTGGCTTTACGAAACCAGAAGAAGTGCCAGGCTTGCCAATCCAACCAGATTATGTACTTTCTAGCCTAGCGGAGTGGGATTTTGATGCGCACTAAACTGACCTTTTGGCTGAGTATGCTCTGCTTTTTAGCAACAGCCATTTTGTTGACCATTTATCTGACTTGGCTGTTTTATCCTTTGGAAATTTCTTGGTTGCATTTAGAAAATCAAGTTTACCTCAAATCTGCAACCATTCAGCACAATTTCAATATTTTGATGAATTACCTAACCAATCCATTTCAGCAAAAGCTCTCCATGCCTGATTTTCGCTCATCAGCAGCAGGTCTGCACCATTTTCAAGTCGTGAAATATCTTTTTCATCTGGCGCAAGTTGCTTTTCTAGCAACCTTACCAGCGGTTTGTTTGTTTGTAAAAAACATTATAAAAAAAAGATATCTATCTGTCTTTTCAAAGGCGATTTTAGCTATTATCTGGTTGCCTATTGTAATTGCTGGTGTGGCGCTGGGGATTGGCTTTGATGCGTTTTTCACTCTCTTTCATCAGATTTTATTTGCTGGGGATAATACTTGGTTATTTGACCCTGCTAAAGATCCTGTTATTTGGATATTGCCAGAAGAATTTTTCCTCCACGCCTTTCTTTTGTTTTTTGTTCTTTATGAAGGTTTTGCTGTGGGGCTATACCTGTGGAGTCGAAAAAGCTATTTGAAGAAGGAGGGAAACTGATGCTAGTCAATCAGCAAGTACGAAAAGATGTTAGTTTATTTTCTGCTTTGTGTCTGCTTTATGTCTTCGTCATGACAATGATTAGCTTGATTTATCAAACGATTGTAACCTTGTTTCAAGCGATTCGTTATCCCGGAAACCTTGAGAAAATCCAAAAAGCAACGGAAAGCTTTATGTCACGCGATGGTAGTTATTATCTAATTGCTGTCTGTGCAGGAGTTTTTATCTTTTGGTTGTATCGGGATGGTAAATTATTTAAGTCTGATTTACGAACGCAGAAAAGAGTCATGACTCCAAAAACGTTTGGACTAGTCTTATCATTCTTACTTCTGGGTCAATTAGGTTTTGTACTCTTTAATCAAATATTTGAAGTAGTGTTGAATATCTTTGGATTTAGCTTATTTAAAGCTATTGAATCAGCTTCCGCAGGCTCAGATAGTGTAACGATGTTTTTGTATGCAGGTTTTTTCGGTCCTGTTTCAGAAGAGTTGATTTTTCGCGGGGCGGGCTTACGGACATTTGAAAAATATGGAAAAGTCTTTGCGATTCTGATGTCTTCCCTCATATTTGGTTTATTTCATGGGAATATCCCGCAGTTCTTTTTTGCAGCTTTTGTTGGAATTGTCTTCTCTTATGTGACCTTGGAATATTCAATTCTCTGGGCAATGGTTTTCCATGTTTTTAATAACTTGGTCATCGGAGATGGTTTAACTTATTTGTATTCGTTTTTGTCGGACGATATAGGCGGTCTCTTACACTTATTTATCCTGCTAGTCGGTGCAAGTGTTGCAGTAATTTTCCTGTTTAAAAACAAAGTAGACATAAAAATGTATGTACGAGAAAATCGTTCATTTCCAGGGACCTATAGGCAAGCTTTTCGTTCTGTTTGGTTCTGGATTTTTACAATCTTCATGTTTTTAACATCTTTGACCTTGATAAGTCATTTGTGAAAGAAGATTTTTGAAAGGACTTTCAACTTTCTTTCATTTATGATAAAATAAAGGTAACAAAAGAGGAGCGTGTCAATCATGGAACAAACATTTTTTATTATAAAACCAGACGGCGTAAAACGTGGCTTGGTTGGAGAAGTACTGAAGCGCGTAGAACAACGTGGTTACAAAATCGAACGTTTGGAAATGAGAACCAATGTTTCAAATGAGTTAATTGATCAGCATTATGAAGCCCTATTAACGAAAGATTTTTATCCTTCAATCCGTGATTATATGACAAGCGGACCTGTGATTATCGGTGTTTTATCGGGAAGCCAAGTGATTTCAGGTTGGCGTCACATGATGGGCGCTACTCGTCCGGAAGAAGCTCTACCGGGAACTATTCGCGGAGATTTTGCACAAGCAGCTGAAGCTGGTGAAACGATTCGAAATGTTGTTCATGGTTCAGATTCTGAAGAGTCTGCCAAACGGGAAATTGCGCTTTGGTTTGGTAATCATTAAAACATAGTAGTATAAATTCGAGAGAGTACAGATAGCGATTGCTTTTGTTCTCTCTTTTTTACTATCCGAATTGTACTGGGTGTGTTATAATAAAAAGGAATTGGAAATGTTTTAATATGCTGGAAATTGATTGTTTTATCAAGGAGGAGATATGTCAGACAAACAAATTCATTTGGTTATCGTGACGGGAATGAGTGGAGCGGGAAAGACCGTGGCCATCCAGTCTTTTGAAGATTTGGGCTATTTTACGATTGATAATATGCCCCCCACGCTGGTTCCTAAATTTTTGCAGTTAATCGAAACAACGCAAGACAACGACAAGATTGCTATGGTTGTAGATATGCGTAGTCGTTCCTTCTTTTCTGAGATTCAGAAAGTTCTGGATGAGATTGAAAGTAACGCTGGACTTGATTTTAAGATTTTGTTTTTAGATGCGGCAGATACAGAATTAGTTGCACGTTACAAGGAAACGCGGCGTAGCCACCCCTTAGCAGCAGACGGTCGTATTTTAGATGGTATCAAGCTAGAACGTGAGTTACTGGCACCGTTGAAAAACATGAGTCAAAACGTGGTAGATACGACTGAATTAACACCGCGCGGGTTGCGTAAAACCATTTCTGAGCATTTTTCAGATCAGACAAAGCTTCAATCGTTTCGTATTGAGGTGGTGAGTTTTGGCTTTAAATATGGTCTTCCGCTAGATGCCGACCTTGTTTTTGATGTACGTTTTTTACCAAATCCATATTACCAACCAGAACTTCGCAATCAAACAGGACTTGATAAACCAGTTTATGATTATGTGATGAATCATACGGAGTCAGAAGAATTTTATCAGCACTTAGTGGCTCTTATCAAACCGATTTTACCCGGCTATAAAAAAGAGGGGAAATCTGTTTTAACAATTGCGGTTGGTTGTACAGGCGGTCAACACAGAAGTGTGGCTTTTGCACAACGTCTAGCAGATGATTTGGCAAGCGAATGGACCGTTCATTCATCACATCGAGACAAAGACCGCAGAAAGGAAACGGTGAATCGTTCATGAGGAGACCGAAGATTGCTGTTATTGGTGGTGGAACCGGAATTTCGGTCATTTTGGACAGTTTACGTAAGAAAGATGTAGACATTGCTGCTATTGTGACGGTCGCTGATGACGGAGGAAGTTCGGGGGAATTGCGAAAAAACATTCAACAATTAACACCACCTGGTGATTTGCGAAATGTTTTGGTAGCTTTATCGGACATGCCGCGCTTTTATGAAAAAGTTTTTCAATATCGCTTTGCGGAAGAAGATGGTGCTTTAGCTGGACATCCACTTGGGAACTTGATTATTGCAGGTATTTCAGAAATGCAGGGGTCGACTTACAATGCTATGCAGCTACTGACTAAGTTTTTCCACACGACTGGCAAAATTTATCCGTCTTGTGATACACCTTTAACGCTTCATGCTGTTTTTGCAGACGGAAGTGAGGTCGCTGGAGAAAGTCATCTTGCAGAACACCAAGGTATGATTGAGCGGGTTTATGTGACCAATACCTATAATGACCAAAAACCAACTGCTAGTCGCAAAGTGGTAGAGACGATTTTAGAAAGTGATATGGTTGTTTTGGGACCAGGGTCATTGTTTACCTCTATCTTACCCAATATGATGATTGAAGAAATTGGACAAGCTCTTTTAGAAACCAAGGCGGAGATTGCCTATGTCTGCAATATTATGACCCAGCGTGGTGAAACTGAGCATTTCACAGATAGTGACCACGTGGCTGTTTTGCATCGACATTTAGGAAAACGATTTATTGATACTGTTTTGGTGAATATTGAGGAAGTTCCTCAAAAGTATATGAATTCTAATAAATTTGATGAGTATTTGGTGCAGGTTGAGCATGATTTTAAAGGTTTGAAAAAACAAGTTCCTCGTGTCATTTCGTCTAATTTTCTTCGCTTGGAAAATGGCGGAGCCTTTCATGATGGTGAATCAGTCGTAGATGAACTCATGCAGATTATACGGGTGCGCAAATGAGTTTTACCATTAAAGTGAAAGAAGAACTGCTTGGTCTAGGCAAAAAAGATAAAACAGAATTATCTGCTATCATTAAGATGTCAGGCAGTTTAGGAATTTCTAGTCAAGGCTTAACATTGTCTATTACGACAGGAAATGCAAAAATCGCTCGTCACATTTATGAATTGTTGGCAGCTTTTTATCAAGTCAAATCGGATATTCGTCATCATCAAAAAGCGAATCTTCGTAAAAACCGTGTTTATACTGTTTTTTTAGACGAAGGTGTGGAACAAATTTTAGCCGATTTACATTTGGCAGACTCCTTTTTTGGGATTGAAGCAGGCATTGACCAAGCTATTTTATCAGATGATGAAGCGAGCCGAGCTTATTTGCGGGGAGCTTTTTTGTCAACTGGCAGTATGCGTGATCCAGATTCTGGGAAATATCAGCTGGAAATCTTGTCAGTCTATTCTGACCATGCGGAGGATTTAGCAGCCTTGATGCGAAAATTTTTATTGGATGCCAAGACAATTGAGCGCAAAAAAGGCTCAGTGACCTATCTGCAGCGAGCTGAGGACATTATGGACTTTTTGATTGTGATTGGGGCTATGGAAGCGATGACTGAGTTTGAGTCGGTCAAGGTCTTGCGAGAGGCTAGAAATGATCTGAATCGGACGAATAATGCGGAAACGGCGAATATTGCTCGAACGGTGACGGCTAGTATGAGGACCATTCACAATATTGGCAAGATTATTGATACAGTTGGTTTAGAAAGTTTGCCAGTTGATTTGCAAGAGGTAGCTTATCTGCGTGTCAATCATCCGGATTATTCTATCCAGCAGTTGGCAGAAAGTCTTAGTAAGCCTTTGACGAAAAGTGGTGTCAATCATCGCTTGAGGAAAATCAATAAAATCGCAAATGAGTTGTAGAAAATGCAAAGAAATGTGACTTATATATTATAGGTGGAATCAATTTGAGAATTTCCGTGAAAACTTTACAGTTTTCTCTTGAATATTTTCAAAAAATGTGATATAGTTATAAAAATTAAATAATCCTTTAAATCTGTCCCGTGAGGCAGACAAGGAGTCAAAGTATAAGATGGTGTAGCACAGTGAGGCTGTTAGCAGTTTCTCTATGCTTACCTAGATTTTCTGAAGTCTCCTTGTGAAGGAGACTTTTTCTTTTATCTTTTTTATGCAGGAGGTTTTCCATGAAAACAAAAGAAGTTGTCGATGGTTTGACAATGAAACGTGCCATTACACGGATCACTTATGAAATCATTGAGCGCAACAAAGAGCTAGACAAGATTGTCTTGATTGGTATAAAAACACGGGGTGTTTACATTGCACAGCGGATTCAAGAACGATTAGCGCAACTTGAAAAGATTGATGTACCTATCGGTGAGTTGGATACTAAACCATTCCGTGATGACTTTAAAGTGGAAGAAGATACGACACACGTTCCGATTGATATTACAGATCATGAAGTTATCTTGGTGGATGATGTGCTCTATACAGGACGCACCATTCGTGCCGCTATTGATAATTTAGTTAGTTTGGGACGTCCGTCACGTGTTAGCTTGGCTGTTTTAGTAGACCGCGGACACCGTGAATTGCCGATTCGAGCAGATTATGTGGGCAAAAACATTCCAACTAGTCGAACAGAAGAAATTATTGTGGAAATGATAGAACAGGATGGTCAAGACCGTGTCTTGATTGCGGAGGAGTTATAAGAAAATGAGTCAAGATGTGAAATATGATGTACACGATATGCCAAAACCTGGTTTGCTTGTAGGATTGTCCTTTCAGCATTTGTTTGCCATGTTTGGAGCAACGGTTCTTGTTCCAATTCTGGTTGGAATTGACCCAGCAGTTGCCTTGTTTTCAAGCGGTCTAGGAACCTTGGCACACTTAACAGTTACCAAGTACAAAGTGCCAGCTTATATGGGGTCTAGTTTCGCTTATATTGCAGCTATGCAAATGTTGATGAAAACAGACGGTATCGCAGCAGTCGCTCAAGGTGCCATTACAGGTGGTTTGGTTTACTTCATTGTAGCTCTTATTGTGAAGTTCGCTGGGAATGCTTGGATTGATAAGATTTTGCCGCCAGTTGTGGTAGGACCAATCATTATGGTCATCGGACTAAGCCTAGCAAGTACAGCTGTAAATGATGTCATGTTAAAAGATGGTAAATACAATTTAACTTATTTCATCATTGGAATTGTTACTCTCTTTGCAGTCATCCTCTTTAATATCTATGGTAAAAAGATTGTTGGAATTATTCCGGTGTTGTTGGGCTTGATTGTCGGATATGTCTTCGCGCTCATTCTTGGAGCGGTAACAGGAGAAGAAATTATTTCCTTTGCAAAAGTTTCTCAAGCTTCATGGTTCCATGTCCCACCTATGCATCTTCCTTTCTTAGACTATAATGTAAAATTTTATCCAAGTGCGATTTTAACAATGGCGCCAATTGCATTTGTGACTATGACAGAGCACTTTGGTCATGTTATGGTATTGAATAGCTTGACTGGAAAAGATTTCTTTAAAGACCCAGGATTGGATAAAACTCTTGCCGGAGATGGTCTTGCACAAGTTATCGCTGGGATTTTCGGTGCGCCACCAGTAACGAGTTACGGTGAAAATATCGGTGTGATGGCTCTGAACAAAATCTACAGCGTCTATGTCATTGCAGGTGCAGCAGTACTTGCGATTGTGATGAGTTTTGTCGGAAAAGTATCGGCACTCTTACAGTCCATTCCAACTCCAGTTCTAGGCGGTATTTCTATTGCGCTCTTTGGAGTCATCGCTTCTAGTGGTTTGAAAATTTTAATTGAAAAACAAACAGACTTTGATAATAAGAAAAATCTGTTGATTGCTAGTGTGATCTTAGTCGCTGGGATTGGCGGCTTAACGCTTCAACTTTCAGGTCTGCAAATTTCAGGGGTTGCCTTGTCAACCGTTCTTGGTATTGTACTCTATCTTATCTTGCCTGAACCTAAAAATTAATTTGAATTCTTAATTTTATTGAAAGAAACGCTGTATCTAATAAAAGGAGAAATACACCATGTCATCTAATCAAATCGCTCTTAAAAACGTTGTCTCTATGGAAACTCTTACCAATGAGGAAGTCTTAAGTTTAATCAAACGTGGCATTGAATTTAAAAATGGAGCAAAAGCTCATTATGATGAACAGCATATTATCGCTAATCTCTTCTTTGAGCCCTCTACGCGAACACATAAAGCCTTTGAAGTAGCGGAATTAAAGCTAGGTTGTGACCTGTTGGATTTTGATTCAAAGACCAGCTCTATCAACAAAGGAGAGACCTTATATGATACGATTTTAACCATGTCAGCGCTCGGAGTGGATGTCTGTGTCATTCGTCATCCAGAAGTGGACTATTACAAGGAATTAGTTGAAAGTCCAACGATTACAACTTCAATTGTGAATGGTGGTGATGGTTCTGGCCAGCATCCTAGCCAAAGTTTGCTAGATTTGATGACCATTTATCAAGAGTTTGGGCATTTTGATGGCTTGAAGATTGCCATTGCAGGCGACTTAGATCATTCGCGTGTGGCGAAGTCAAATATGCAAATCTTGAAGCGTCTGGGTGCAGAACTTTATTTTGCAGGTCCAGAAGTATGGAGAAGTGAAGAATTTGCTGATTATGGACAATTTGTCACACTTGATGAAGTCGTTGACCAAGTAGACGTCTTAATGCTTCTGCGCGTGCAGCACGAGCGCCATTATGATGATTCACTCTTTTCAAAAGAAAATTACCATAAAATGCATGGTCTAACACAGGAACGATATGATAAGCTGAAAGATACAGCCATCATCATGCATCCGGCTCCAGTAAATCGTGATGTGGAAATTGCAGACCACTTAGTGGAAGCTCCAAAATCTCGTATTGTAGAACAAATGACAAATGGTGTATTTGTCCGTATGGCAATTATTGAGTCTGTTTTAAATGGACGAAAAGAGCAATAGACGCTAAGGTATTGCTGTAAGAACAAACGGAGGGGAAAATGGAAAAACGCTTGTTAATTCTGGAAGATGGTACAGTATTTGAAGGAGAGGCATTCGGGGCTGATATAGATGTGACCGGAGAAATCGTCTTTAATACAGGCATGACTGGCTACCAAGAATCCATTACGGATCAGTCTTACAATGGGCAAATCTTGACTTTCACTTATCCGTTAATCGGAAATTATGGAATCAACCGCGACGACTATGAAACGATCACTCCCACTTGCAAGGGAGTGGTCGTTTATGAGTGGGCACGAAGGGCAAGCAATTGGCGTAATCAGATGACTTTGGACGAGTTTTTAAAAGTCAAGAAAATTCCAGGAATTGCTGGTATTGATACACGGGCATTGACGAAAATCATTCGGCAGCATGGAACGATGAAAGCAACAATAGCCAATGTAGGCGACCAAATGGTGCATCTGCAAGATCAGTTGAAGGCGACCGTTTTGCCGACCGATAATATCAAACAAGTTTCAACAAAGACACCGTATCCAGCACCGGGTTCAGGTCCTAGTATTGTGTTAGTTGATTTTGGATTGAAACATTCGATTCTTCGTGAATTAGCGGCACGCAATTGTAATGTGACAGTTGTTCCCTATGATACAAGTGCAGCAGATATTCTTCACCTTCACCCTGACGGTGTCATGTTATCCAACGGTCCAGGTAATCCAGATGATGTACCGCAAGTGCTAGACATGATTCGAGGGATTCAAGGTAAAATTCCTCTTTTTGGTATCTGCATGGGACATCAACTTTTTAGTAAGGCAAATGGAGCTCAAACTTATAAAATGAAATTCGGTCACCGTGGTTTTAATCATGCTGTCAGAGAGATTGCGACAGGGCGAATTGATTTTACCAGCCAAAATCATGGTTATGCTGTTAGTCGGGAAAATTTTCCGAGCGAGTTGCTGATTACGCATGAGGAAATCAATGACAAGTCTATTGAAGGTGTGCGACATCGGTTTTTCCCTGCTTTTTCAGTGCAGTTTCATCCTGATGCTGCACCAGGACCACATGATGCCAGTTATCTCTTTGATGAGTTTATGGAAATGATTGATGCTTTTAAACAACAGCATAGTTCATTGTAATCAATGGATTAGGAATAGGAGAAAAACATGCCAAAACGTACAGATATTCAGAAAATTATGGTGATTGGCTCTGGTCCCATTGTCATTGGACAGGCTGCTGAGTTTGATTATGCAGGAACGCAGGCTTGCTTGTCTTTGAAAGAAGAAGGCTACACAGTCGTTTTAGTTAATTCCAATCCTGCAACGATTATGACAGACAAGGAAATTGCTGACAAGGTTTATATTGAGCCAATTACGCTGGAATTTGTCACTAGAATCTTACGGAAAGAGCGACCAGATGCACTTCTGCCGACATTGGGTGGGCAAACAGGACTCAATATGGCAATGGAATTATCCAAAAAAGGTATCTTGGATGAGCTAGGTGTCGAACTTTTAGGAACTAAGCTGTCGGCTATTGATCAAGCTGAGGATCGTGATTTGTTTAAGCAGCTCATGGAAGAGTTGGAACAGCCTATTCCAGAATCCGAAATTGTAAATACAGTCGAAGAAGCGGTAGACTTTGCAGCGAAAATAGGCTACCCAGTCATTGTTCGCCCAGCCTTTACCTTAGGGGGAACTGGCGGCGGAATGTGTGCCAATGAGGAAGAATTGCGAGAGATTGCTGAAAATGGTCTGAAATTATCTCCGGTGACTCAGTGTTTGATTGAGCGCTCTATTGCTGGTTTCAAGGAAATTGAGTACGAAGTTATGCGCGATGCAGCCGACAATGCTTTGGTGGTCTGCAATATGGAAAACTTTGATCCAGTCGGTGTACACACAGGTGATTCCATTGTCTTTGCACCAACGCAAACTATTTCGGATTATGAAAATCAAATGTTGCGGGATGCTAGCTTGAAAATTATCCGTGCTCTAAAAATCGAAGGAGGCTGTAATGTGCAGTTGGCATTGGATCCACATAGCTTTAATTACTATGTCATTGAAGTCAATCCGCGCGTGTCTCGTTCATCTGCCTTAGCTTCTAAAGCAACGGGTTATCCTATTGCTAAATTGGCCGCAAAAATCGCCATTGGCTTGACACTAGATGAAGTTATTAATCCGGTCACAGGCACAACTTATGCCATGTTTGAACCGGCTCTGGATTATGTTGTAGCTAAAATTCCACGTTTTCCTTTTGATAAATTTGAACATGGAGAACGTCATCTGGGAACGCAGATGAAAGCTACCGGTGAGGTCATGGCTATTGGGCGTAATATCGAAGAAAGCTTGCTCAAAGCCTGTCGTTCTCTGGAAATTGGTGTTGATCATAATGAAATGCCAGAACTAAATCAAGTGGCAGATGATGATTTACTAGAAAAAGTCGTCAAAGCGCAAGATGATCGTCTTTTTTATATATCTGAAGCCATTCGCCGTGGCTATGATATTGAAGAAATTGCAAAGTTAACCAAGATTGATTTGTTCTTTCTGGATAAATTGCTTCACATTCATGAATTAGAGCAGGAGTTAATCACTCATGTCGGAGATGCAAATCTGCTTAGACAGGCTAAGCAAAACGGCTTTGCAGATACTAAGTTAGCTCGGCTTTGGGAAATGACGGCAGAAGAAGTGCGTCAATTTCGTAAAGAAGAGCGGATTCTTCCAGTTTATAAAATGGTTGATACCTGTGCAGCCGAGTTTGAATCAAGCACGCCATATTTTTATTCTACTTATGCTTTTGAAAATGAATCAATCAAGTCAGAAAAAGAGTCTGTTCTAGTGTTGGGCTCTGGACCTATTCGAATTGGTCAAGGAGTAGAATTTGACTATGCGACCGTGCACTCGGTCAAGGCCATTCAAGCAGCTGGCTATGAAGCAATCATTATGAATAGTAATCCTGAAACGGTCTCAACAGATTTTTCGGTTTCTGACAAGCTTTACTTTGAACCCTTGACTTTTGAAGATGTCATGAATGTCATTGAACTGGAGCAGCCAAAGGGAGTCATCGTCCAATTTGGTGGACAAACCGCTATCAATCTAGCTGAGCCATTGTCAAAAGCTGGCGTGAAAATTTTAGGTACTCAGGTAGCTGACCTTGACCGTGCAGAAGACCGTGATTTGTTTGAACAGGCTCTTAAGGATTTGAATATTCCGCAGCCACCAGGTCAGACAGCGACGAATGAAGAAGAAGCGGTGGCAGCAGCCAGCAAGATTGGCTTCCCAGTCTTGGTGCGTCCTTCTTATGTTCTGGGCGGTCGTGCTATGGAGATTGTAGAGAACGAAGCAGACCTTCGCTCCTATATGCGGACTGCTGTCAAGGCTAGTCCCGATCATCCGGTGTTGGTAGACTCTTACATTGTTGGCAAGGAATGTGAGGTAGATGCCATTTCGGACGGTCATCAGGTCTTAATTCCAGGTATTATGGAACATATTGAACGGGCTGGAGTTCACTCAGGTGATTCTATGGTTGTTTATCCTCCGCAAACCTTATCTGCTCAAGTTCAGCGGACTATCGCCGATTATACTAAGAAATTGGCTATCGGACTTCACTGTATCGGTATGATGAACATTCAGTTTGTCATCAAAGATGAGAAGGTTTATGTCATTGAGGTCAATCCTCGTGCTAGCCGGACGGTGCCATTCTTGTCTAAAGTGACGGATATCCCTATGGCACAGGTGGCAACTAGGCTAATTTTAGGTCAAACTTTAGCGGAGCTAGGGTATGAAGATGGTCTTTATCCAGAAAGTCAAAATGTACATGTTAAAGCACCGGTCTTTTCCTTCACCAAGTTGGCCAAGGTAGATAGCCTTCTTGGTCCTGAAATGAAATCGACAGGTGAGGTTATGGGAACAGATGCAACTCTTGAAAAAGCTTTATACAAGGCTTTTGAAGCCTCTGATCTACATCTTCCAAACTTTGGCAATGTTGTCTTTACGATTGCGGATGAAAATAAGGAAGAAGCCCTCGCATTAGCGAAGCGTTTTGCAGCGATTGGATATAGTATTTTAGCAACACAGGGCACAGCGAAATTCTTTAAAGAAAATGGTGTTTCGACACAATTGGTTGAAAAAATTGGTACAGCCGATAACAATGACATTCCTGCCTTTGTTCGCAAAGGCAAGGTTCAGGCGATTATCAATACAGTCGGAACGAAGCGAACGGCTGATAAGCACGGTCAGGCTATCCGTCAATCAGCTATTGAGCATGGAGTGCCGCTATTTACAGCACTTGATACAGCTGATGCCATACTAAAGGTCTTAGAAAGTCGTAGCTTTATGACAGAAGCAATTTAGAGCAGTATTCTTTTTGTCATGATATTAAGTTCTTTTTTTAAAATCTCTTGACAAATCTATTTATCTATCTTATACTTAATACAATTAAATACAACTTTAATCATGTCCCGTGAGGCATAAAAGTAATCGTTAAAATGGATTAGTGCGCTAATCTACTATTTTACTGTAAACTTTTGGCTCAGGACTTCCTGAGCTTTTTGATTTTTAGGCTGTATTCAATTAATAAATGTAGTCTGTGAGCTACGATTAAGGAGAATGTGCATGTCTTTAGACAAAAATAATAAGCGAGCATTAGTTGCTGCAATTGTTGCATCAGGAACAGACGACTTAAATGTCATGTTCTTAGCTTTTTCGATGTCATCTATTATTTCAGAATTAGGTGTTACTGGAGCGCAAGGAGGCTGGATTGCAACAATTACCAATCTGGGAATGTTGGTTGGAGGTTTGCTTTTTGGCATACTGGCTGATCGCTATCACAAGTTCAAAGTCTTTAAATGGACGATTGTTATCTTTTCATTGGCGACAGGACTGATTTACTTTACACAAAATATTTATTATCTCTATCTCATGCGTTTTATTGCTGGGATAGGCGTTGGCGGCGAGTATGGAGTTGCCATTGCGATTATGGCAGGGATTGTCCCTGTTGGAAAAATGGGGCGCATTTCATCTCTGAATGGAATTGCAGGGCAAATCGGTTCTATTACTTCAGCGCTTTTAGCAGGTTGGTTAGCGCCGGCACTTGGATGGAAAGGTCTTTTCCTCTTTGGACTTGCGCCTATTGCCTTGGTTTTGTGGATGATATTAGCGATTGACGATGATCATATCCGAGATAATGGCAATGTGAAATTAAAAACAGAGGGACGTCAGTCTGTTAAAATGAGCGAATTGTTTAAAACACCAGCTCTAACAGCTCAGACGGTAGCACTGATGGTCATGACAACGGTACAAATTGCGGGTTACTTTGGGATGATGAACTGGCTTCCGACGATTATCCAAACAAGCCTGCATATTTCTGTAAAAGATTCCTCACTTTGGATGGTCTCAACGATTTTGGGAATGTGTCTGGGAATGCTCACCTTCGGTCAAATCCTCGATAAATGGGGACCAAGATTTGTTTATTCAATCTTTCTTTTAGCTTCTTCCATGTGTGTTTACCTCTTCCAATTTGCCAATTCAATGCCAGCCATGATTATCGGCGGTGCGATTGTCGGTTTCTTTGTCAATGGTATGTTTGCGGGTTATGGTGCGATGATTACGAGATTGTATCCAGCTCACATTCGCTCCACAGCTAATAATGTCATCTTAAATGTCGGGCGAGCAATTGGAGGCTTTTCATCTGTGATTATTGGGAAAATTTTAGATGTTTCAAGTGTCTCAATGGTCATGATTTTCCTAGCAAGTCTTTATTTGATTAGCTTTGCTGCCTTGTGGACGATTAGGAACTTAAAATCAGAACGTTACTCACAATTAGGAGAAGAATTAGTTGCAAAAGAAGCGTAATGTATCAAGTTTTAATGAAAGTCTGTTCATTTGAATGACAGGCTTTTTGTATTTCATGATATAATGAAATCAGGCAAGTATAGGAGGAAATGGGATGAATTTTAAACAGCTGTCGTATTTTCAGGATATTGTTCGTACAGGAGTTTTACAGAAGCAGCAGAAGAAAATTTTATTTCGCAATCGGTCATGTCCCAACAGATGAAGTCGCTGGAAGAGGAGCTTGGTGTGATCCTTTTTGAACGCAAAAATCGCGGATTTCATTTAACGAGAGCTGAGAAATTTTTTATCAAAAAAGTCAACGGTTGCTAGAAGATTATAATGGCTTGGTAGCTGATACACAAGTTTTGACAGGAACACAGCCAGTTTCCATGCGGATAGGTCTATTGTGGGGAATGACAGAAAGCGTACTGCCCCAGATTTTAGCTGAATTCAAAGAGCGTTTTCCAAGTGTTCAGTTGGAGATCATGGTAGGAAGTCATGAAGAGATTGGCACGGCACTGCGCCAGCAAAAGTTGGATATGACCATTAGCGACCAGCGAAAAGCATTTTCTGGCAATTATGCGAATATTTGCTTAACTTCTTTCCCGCTTTATATCAGAGTTGGACATACTCATCCTTTATCCCAATCAAAATCTGTTCAGATGAAAGACTTGCAGGTCTATCCAGCTTTGTTATTAGCTGTGAAAGGACAGGAAAAGATAGAATCTGATTATTATCGTGACAATCTTGGTTTTCAGTCGGAATTTAATTTTGCTTATTCTCCAGAAGAAGCAGCATTGCAACTCATGGTTTCTACTGCTTATTTTCCTTTTGAAAAAATGACTACTAAGGCAACTTCAAACCTTTATTGCGAATATTGCGAATTTCCTCTTTTGCAGAATCAGCAACCGATAGAGCGAGACTATTTTCTTTTTTATCATTTGGAGCATGCTCATCCTTACACAGAAGATTTTTTAGAAATTGCTAAACGTTATTTCAGATAAGTTTTTCTTATCTGATTTTTCTTGCAATTCAAATTGATTTGTCAAAAGCAAAGCCGTACAATAAGAAATGTAAAGAAGAAAGTGAGGAAATGTCATGGATATTGATAATAAAGTCTCTTTTCCGGATTTGCTAGGCTTATCTGAAACGGATCCAGAATTTGTTGCACTCTTTAAACAATTCGCTTTTCAGGAAGTGCCGAAAGACCTCCCCTTCTCATTAGATGAAAGAAGATATTAGTTAGCCATTTTAGCTGTTTTAGTTGGCAGTCAAGGGCTTGAAGCCTACAAAGAGCTTCTTCCCGTTGCTTTGGACAATGGGGTGAAAGCCGTGGAAGTCAAAGAAATGCTGTATCAAGCGGTTGCTTATCTAGGTCTTAGTCGGGTTTATGCCTTTTTCGCACCTACGAATACGATTTTTACCAATCAAGGAACTTCTCTTCCTTTGGCTAGTCAAAAAAACACGAAAAATCAAACTCGCTTAGAAGCTGGTGAAGAAGCTCAGATTGCAATTTTTGGCGACCAGATGAAGGGCTTTGCGACAAAGGGAGAGCCGGATGTACGCCATATCAACAAATGGTTAGTCGATAATTGTTTCAGTGATTACTATACTCGCTCTAGCCTTGATTATGCTGAGCGTGAATTGGCTGACATTTTGCTACCTTTATTCTCAAGGGGGTTGTGAACCGCAGCTAAAAGGGCACATTGCAGCCAATCTTCGCTTAGGCAACGACAAAAACTTGTTAATTGCAGTCATCTCTGCTTGTATCCCTTATATCGGTTATCCGCGTCCTCTCAATGCGCTTAGTTGTATCAACGAAGTTGCAAATGCACAACAGTAAATTTATCACAAAGGAAGTAGAAAAATGAAATATCAAACAAAAGAAGCCTTTGATAAGGCAAATCATTTCGGACTTGGTGCATCAAATGATGCTTATGCTCAATACTTTATCGGTCAATCGTATCTAAATGCCCTCGGTGCAACAAAAGATGGTGTAATCGCTCTTCATAATGTTACTTTTGAGCCTGGCTGTCGAAATAATTGGCATATTCACCATGCTAGCAAGGGTGGTGGACAAATTTTGATTTGTACGGCTGGTGAAGGTTGGTACCAAGAAGAAGGAAAAGAAGCCGTTAGTTTATCTGAAGGCTCTGTGGTTGTTATTCCAGCTAATGTAAAACATTGGCATGGTGCGAAAAAAGATTCTTGGTTCAGTCATATAGCGCTTGGTGTTCATGGGGAAGATTTGTCAAATGAATGGTGTGAAGCCGTTTCAGACGAGGAATATAATCAATTAAAAGATTAGAAGAAACAATCATCTCAAGAGCAAGTATTGCGGATTTGATTGTTTGTATCATAAAAGAACCGTCTTTATACAACTATGCTAGTCTAGGTATTTCAAAGTCAGGAACAGACGGCGACAGACCTATGTATTAAAGAAAACAGCACAAACCTATCGTAAGAAAGTTTATGCTGTTTTTAATTGCGTAATTTTATTCTATTTTAAATGATAGGATAACAGTTTCTCGCTACACATAAAAATGAAAATACTAGAAAAAACTCCCAACGCGATACAATAAAGGTGTTCAAGCCTATTGTAAAGTGATGGGAGAAAATATAGCATAAAAATTTCGTTGTTTATCACACATAAGATGATTATGGTTTACTGATCAAATTGAACTTCTTCTAACAAGTATTCAATGAATTTATCACCCATTTTAGACAAGCTAGCTTTTTCATGTTTAATATAAACCAGCTCAATAGGGTCATCAATATCTAGCGGAATGGAAACAATATTGTCACCATTTAGATTGCTGTTGAGAATACCAGTTGCAATAGTGTAGCCGTCAAGACCAATCAAAAGATTGAAAAGAGTTGCTCGGTCGCTGACGACGATTGATTTTTTATGGTGTTCTTGGGATAGGATTTCTTCTGAAAAGTAGAAAGAGTTGTGAGTTCCTTGGTCATAGCTCAGATAAGGAAAATCTTCTAGATCAGCTAGTTGAACCAGTTTTTTCTTTGCTAGAGGATTGCTCTTGCTGACAAAGATATGGGGCTGTGCGGTAAAGAGATGAGTGGCAAGCAAGTGATTGTCATCTAGCATTTTGGAGAGGACATCGCGGTTGTAGCTGTTGAGAAACAGAACACCAATTTCACTACGGAAATTTTTGACGTCATCAATGATTTCCCAAGTTCGGGTTTCCCGCAGGAAGAGCTCGTACTTTTCCATGTCACTCTTTTTGAGCAGAGATACGAAAGCATTGACTACAAAGGCGTAGTGTTGGGAGGAAACGCTGAAAAGTTCTCGGTTAGCAACGGGATTTTTATAACGTTCTTCCAGCAGCTGGGTTTGCTCCACCACCTGACGAGCGTAGGAGAGGAATTCCATCCCGTCCTTGGTCAGGGTAATGCCCTTGGGGTTGCGGATGAAAATCTCGATGCCCATCTCATTTTCCAGGTCACGGACGGCATTGGACAGGCTGGGCTGGGTGATAAAGAGCTGTTTGGAAGCCTCGTTCATGCTGCCAGTTTCGACGATTTTAATAATATAATGTAATTGCTGAATTCTCATGAATCTATTTTATCACATTAGCATTGACAAAACACTTGTTAAGTTGTAAAATATATTAAATTTAACCTTTAAGAAAGTCCAGCGAGGCTTCCAAGGTTTCAGGTGAAAGAAGAGTGAGAAAATCTGCTCTCCATTTTCGTGAAGCCTTGCGTGTATATGCAGGGTCTTTTTTAATAAAGAAATGAGGTAGAAATGGTAAATAGCTCGTGTAAGGCAAGATCTGGAAAAATCATGTTGGAGAAGATGAGCATTGTGCATCAAGAGGAAATTGCTCCGCAAATTTTTGCTATGGATTTACAAGGGAAAATGGTTAGTCAAATGAAGGCTGGTCAGTTTCTACATATTCGAGTCCCAGATGATACGAAGCTTCTACGGCGACCTATTTCAATTTCAGAGATTGACAGAGAACAGAAAATCTGTCGGATTATTTACAGGATAGAAGGAGCGGGCACGGAAATTTTCTCTCAGCTACAAAATGGTTTTCAGTTGGATGTCATGGGTCCTCAAGGAAATGGTTTTGATTTATCTGGTTTGGGCGTTGGAGATACAGCCTTAATCATAGGAGGCGGTATTGGTGTTCCGCCCTTGCTACAAGTAGCAAAAGAATTACATATCAAAGGGGTCAAGGTCACTTCAGTTCTTGGATTTGCAACAAAAGCCACCGTTATTTTGGAAGAAGAGATGAAAAAATACGGTCGTGTCATCGTAACAACAGATGACGGTTCTTATGGTCGCAAAGGCTACGTTTCTTCTGTTGTGAATGAATTGCCAGAAAGTTTTACAGCGGTTTATGCTTGCGGAGCTCCCGGCATGCTCAAATATGTTGATGAAACATTTCGTAGTCATCCGCGAGCTTACATTTCTATGGAGTCACGAATGGCTTGTGGAATGGGGGCTTGCTATGCTTGCGTACTTCATGTGATTGGTGAGGATCAATCAGTCAATAAGCGTGTCTGTGAAGACGGTCCCGTTTTTGAGACTGGTTCAGTTTTGGTGTAGGAGGTGAGCATGTCGAAAAATCGTTTAGCAGTTTCTCTTCCGGGATTGGAACTGAAAAATCCAATTATTCCAGCTTCGGGTTGTTTTGGTTTTGGTCAGGAATATGCCAAATATTATGATCTGGATGTGCTTGGCTCAATCATGATTAAAGCAAGCACGCAGAATCCTCGTTTTGGCAATCCAACACCGCGTGTGGCGGAAACACCAGCTGGTATGCTCAATGCTATTGGTTTGCAAAATCCTGGTGTAGATGTGGTGTTAGCAGAAAAGCTTCCTTGGCTGAATCAACATTATCCTAATCTGCCGATTATTGCTAATGTTGCTGGATTTTCCAATGAAGAATATGCTTTTGTCGCAGGAAAAATTTCTCAAGCATCAAACGTCAAGGCGATTGAACTCAATATTTCCTGTCCCAATGTAGATCATGGCAATGGAGGGTTATTGATTGGGCAGGTGCCAGATTTGGCTTACAATGCTACGAAAGCAGCAGTTGAAGCTTCTAGTGTGCCGGTATATGTCAAATTAACGCCAAGTGTAGCAGACATTACCGAAATTTCTAAAGCTGTAGAAGCTGCAGGAGCAACAGGATTTACCATGATTAACACCTTAGTTGGTATGCGATTTGATTTGAAAAGTAGAAAATCGATTCTCGCAAATGGAACGGGCGGTATGTCAGGTCCTGCTGTTTTTCCCGTTGCCTTGAAGTTAATTCGTCAGGTAGCCCAATCCAGCAGTTTGCCAATCATTGGTATGGGTGGAGTAGATTCAGCAGAAGCAGCCATTGAAATGTTTATTGCGGGAGCATCGGCTATTGGTGTTGGTACGGCAAATTTCACAGACCCTCATGCTTGTCCTAATATCATTGAGAACCTACCTAAAGTTATGGATAAGTATGGCATTGAAAGTTTGGAAAGTCTGCGAGCAGAAGTCAAGGAAAATTTGCTTGCTTAATTGATATTTTACTTGACAAGAGATAAAGTAAATTATAAAATAATTGAAATAAAACCTTTAAAGAAGTCCAGAGAGGCTCCAAGGTACATACGGTTTAAAATGGCAATACAATGCTGATTTTCGTGTAACCTTGCTCTCAGGCAAGGTTTTTCTTTATGATTATTACCAATAAAAATAAGGAGATTATCCCCCATGCGTGAAGAACGTCCTATTATTGCCCTTGATTTTCCATCATTTGATGCTGTCAAGGAGTTTTTGGAGCATTTTCCAGAAGACGAAAAGTTATATGTCAAAATCGGTATGGAATTTTTCTATGCCATTGGTCCGGAAATTGTGCATTATCTGAAAGGTTTGGGACACAGCATTTTCCTAGATTTGAAATTGCACGACATTCCAAATACAGTGCGCTCTGCCATGTCAGTTTTGAGAACCTTTGGGATTGATATGGTGACGGTTCATGCGGCAGGTGGCGTGGAAATGATGCGAGAAGCCAAGAAGGTTTTAGGTGATCAGGCAAAGCTCGTAGCAGTGACCCAGCTGACTTCTACCAGTGAGGAAGATATGCGGGATTGCCAAAATATCCAAACAACTGTTTCAGAATCTGTTGTCAACTATGCCTGCAAAGCTAAGGAAGCTGGACTGGACGGAGTTGTTTGTTCGGCTCAGGAGGTTAAGCTGATTAAAGCCGCAACATCAGAAGATTTTCTGTGCGTCACTCCAGGTATTCGACCAGCTGGTTCTGAAATCGGGGATCAAAAACGGGTTATGACGCCGCAAGAAGCACATCAAATTGGTAGTGATTACATTGTGGTTGGACGTCCCATCACACGAGCAACTGATCCAGTAGCTGCTTACCGAGCTATAAAGGCGGAATGGGTGAATGGCTAGAAAAATTTATCGAGCAATCATTGATAGACCCATCGGTTATCAAGATAATTTTGGAAATCGTTATCCTATCAACTATGGTTATATTCCGGATTTATTTGCTGGAGACGGCGAAGAACAAGATGTTTATATCATTTCGGAAAAAATACGAGAACCTTTGGAATCTTTTGAAGGAGAATTGATTGCTGTTATTCACCGACAAGATGATGTGGAGGATAAGTGGGTACTGACCTCTACAAATGAGAATATTACCATAGAAGATATTAAAGAAAAGACATATTTTTTGGAACAATATTTTGTTTCCACTATTGAATTATTGTAAAGGAGAAATCATGACTTTAGCAAAAGATATTGCCCGTGACTTACTGAAAATTGAGGCTGTTTACTTGAAACCGGAAGAACCTTTCACTTGGGCAAGCGGTATCAAGTCTCCAATTTATACAGACAATCGTGTGACCTTAGCCTATCCAGAAACGCGGACCTTGATTGAAAATGGTTTTGTAGAGAAAATCAAGACAGAATTTCCAGAAGTAGAAGTCATTGCTGGAACAGCGACAGCAGGTATTCCTCACGGTGCAATTATTGCAGATAAGATGAACTTACCGTTTGCCTATATCCGTAGCAAACCAAAAGACCACGGTGCTGGAAATCAGATTGAAGGTCGGGTAAAATCAGGTCAAAAAATGGTTGTGGTTGAGGATTTAATTTCAACTGGTGGTTCCGTTTTGGATGCCGTTGCAGCAGCGAAGCGAGAAGGTGCAGACGTCATTGGAGTAGTGGCTATTTTCACTTACGAATTGCCTCGGGCAGAAAAGAATTTTTCAGATGCAGGTGTGAAACTAGTGACCTTATCTAACTATACTGAATTGATTAATCTGGCGGAACAAGAAGGCTATGTTTCGGCAGAAGGCTTAGCTTTACTTGAGAAATTTAAGCATGATCAAGAAAATTGGCAGGGATAAGGAAAATAAATCTAGTAGAACTAAGTAGGAAGTATCCTCAGGCAGAAGTTTGGGCACATCCAGATGAATTTCCAGACTTATATGATTTGACATTGAGAGGAACTAAGCAAGCGACAAGTTCTTGGTTTGAAGAGTATGAAAAAGACAAGGTATCGTTACCTAAAGTTGGAGAAGTCTCCATCATGCTAGATAGAATGGAGAATCCTAGTCGAGCCTTGGTCATGGTGACTAAAGAAGTTCTTGTCCGTCCCTTTCATCAAGTGACAGCAGAAGAAGCTTTTTTAGAAGGGGAAGGCAATCGTAGTTTAAGAGATTGGCAGACTATTTTTGGTGATTATTGGCGTAAAATCTTGCCAGAAGAAGGATTAGAATTTTCAGAGTCTGGTTTGGTTGTTACAGAAATTTTTACTGTTTTAGAAGATTATCTTTTAGACAATGAAGAAAACGGACGTAGCAAGTAATTAGACGTTAAGCAGCAATCTGACGATTGTTGTTTTTTTAAAATAGCGAAACACTGTAGATTTTGTTATAATATCCCTATGCTAAAAATGTACTCTTTTTTCTTTGGAATCTTGCAAAAAATCATGTTAATTGTGGGCTTGCATTGGCTTTTTACTGCGATTATTCATCTAGGGACAATTTCTAGTCTGGCTTTGATTGGAGTGGCAATACTAGCGTTTCTGGCTTATCCTTATTTAGAAAATGTTAAAAAATGCTACCGCTACCTGATGAAGCACAAAGTTGCTATTATGATAGCGGTAATTATATTTCAGTTAGCAATGCTTTTGTCTGCTCAGTTGCTGATTCGGCGAGATGCAGCAGTTGTTTTCAACGGTGCTTTCAAATATTTAAAGGAATCTTCTATTTCCAGTTATTTGACACGCAATCCTAATAACTTGTTTCTCTTTTTGTATGAGCGCTTTTTTTATAATATCTTTGGAAGCTCAGCTTTATGGATTTTGCAGGGATTAAATATATTTTATGCCGATATAACGGCTCTCATTTTGTACAAGGGAATGAAAAAACATGTGAGCAAGTCTGCTGCTGATATGACATTTAGTTTGTATGTCTTGCTAGTTGGCTTTTTACCTTATTTTTATTCAATGTACACGGATATATGGCCTCTTCCGCTCATCGCTTTACAAATATTCTTACTTTTTGATTTATTTGGGCTTCAATGGCAGGATAATAGGGTACTCTTCATAAAGACAATCGGATTGGGCTTGATAAGCGGACTTGCATTTCTGATTCGACCAACTGTGTTGATTATCATTATGGCAGGTTTTATGTTGCTGTTTTTCAAAAAGGAATGGAAGAAATTTATCCTAATCTTTTTCACCTTTCTCCTATCGTTTGGCGTAACTTCTATCGGCGGAAACTATCTGAAAGCGACGCAAACAGAAGTGACATTGATACAAGGGAAAGGATTGGCAAAAAGTCCTCTGCTCTTTATCGACTTAGGGTTGACTTTTATTGGACATGATCAAGAAGACGTGAAAGAGGGCTTGCTTCAATATATTGATGTTGATGAGCGAGATCGGTACAATAATGGAATGTTTAAGCAAGAAAATGTAAAAAAAGAAATCAAACGACGTTTAAAAGAGTATTCATTTTTTGGATTTCTCAATCATCTTTACTATAAGCATTCATTAACTGTTTCAGAAGGAACTCTAGGCTGGTTGTATCGAGATGTGGAATATGAAAAAACGCCCTATATTTCTCCTCTTTATCCTTATACAAAAAAGAATCCTGTGGCGCAGTTTATCAGAACTTATTTTCTGAGTGTCGATAAGAATGAGTATCGGTATTATGAGATTGTGAAGCAGGTTATTTGGATTGTGATGAGTCTGGGTCTTGTTTTTGCCTTGTGGAAATATCGTGCAGATGATAAACTCAATATGCTCAGTCTTGCAGTCTTTGGTGGTTTGTTGTTTTTGCTCATTTTTGAAGGTGGAAAGACGCGGTATTTAATACAATTTCTACCGCAAATCATCATATTGTCTGCATTAGGATTGACTAAATATTTACCGGATTGGTTAAAAAGTAAGAAAGGAGAAAAGATAAAATGAGAAAATCGTTTTACACTTGGTTGATGACGGAGCGCAATCCCAAAAGCAAAGCACCGAAGGCGATTTTAGCAGACTTGGTGTTTCATGAAACAAATTTCCCTAAGCACACGGATGATTTTGATGAAGTCAGCCGCTATTTGGAAGAACATGCTGACTTTTCCTTTAATCTTAGCGATTTTGATGCGATTTGGGAAGAATATCAGGCTCATTAGTTTAGGAAAATATAGAATTTTTCAAGTTACTTTGCTATAATATAGTAAATAATGTGAAGAAAGAGGTTCTTTGTTTGCAAGAACATTCAGTAGAAATTACCTTACAGCATCCGGATGATGCTTTTCATCTTTTTGGTTCCAATGAACGTCACTTGCGTTTAATGGAACAGGAGTTACAGGTAACCATTCATGCAAGGACGGAGGTTGTCCAGATTATCGGTAGCGAAGCAGCTTGTGAGGAGACTCGCCAGGTGCTTCAAGCTCTGCTAGTTTTGGTGAATCGCGGGATGACGATTGGGACGCCAGATGTAGTGACGGCTATTACCATGGTTAAAAATGGTGAAATTGATAAGTTTGTGGCTCTGTATGAGGAAGAAATTATCAAAGATTCTTATGGCAAGCCCATTCGTGTCAAGACCCTAGGGCAGAAAGTGTATGTCGATAGCATTAAGAATCATGATGTTGTCTTTGGGATTGGACCAGCAGGGACAGGAAAAACCTTCTTAGCGGTGACCTTGGCAGTGACAGCACTCAAACGCGGTCAGGTCAAGCGAATTATTTTGACTCGTCCGGCAGTAGAAGCGGGCGAGAGCCTAGGATTTCTACCAGGGGATTTAAAGGAAAAGGTGGATCCTTATCTGCGACCAGTTTATGATGCATTGTATCAGATTTTAGGTAAGGATCAAACAACGCGTCTTATGGAGCGAGAAATCATTGAGATAGCTCCTTTGGCTTATATGCGTGGACGAACATTGGATGACGCCTTTGTCATCTTAGATGAAGCGCAAAATACAACCATTATGCAGATGAAGATGTTTCTAACACGACTTGGTTTTAATTCCAAGATGATTGTCAATGGGGATATTAGCCAGATTGACTTGCCAAAGAATAATAAATCAGGTCTCATTGATGCGACAGAGAAATTGAAACATATCAAGCAGATTGATTTTGTGTATTTATCTGCAAAAGATGTTGTCCGCCATCCAGTAGTAGCTGAAATTATCAAGGCTTATGAACATTCTACTGAAATGACACATAGTCAATTTTCTAAAGAAGAACATTCAAATTTAACCAGTTATGAAATTGTCAATAAAGCAATCAAAGAGAAGGAATCAGAAGATAATGAAGGGCTATCTCTTGACTAATCTGGACAAGTTGCATACGACTGATTTTGAGGAAGTACGCTTGCAAAAGAATCTGCTACGTGACAGATGACTATCAATGCATCTTCCTATGTCATGATCACAGGACACAGAAAGTAAGAATTAAAAAATGATTGACCAACTATCTAAGCATTACAGCTGTAGAATACTAACTGAAAAGGATATTCTAAGTATTTTATCTTTATATGAAAGCAATCCTCTATATTTTCAGTATTGTCCACCAAAGCCAAATTTGGCAAGTATAAAAGAGGACATGCTTCGTCTACCTGAGGGTAAAGCTAAGGCTGATAAGTTTTATGTTGGCTTTTGGAATAATTCTAAGCTTGTGGCTGTTATGGATTTTGTTTATGCATATCCTGATGAGGAGACTATTTTTATTGGTTTGTTCATGGTTGATCAAGCCTATCAGGGGAAAGGTATTGGCAGCCAGATTGTGACAGAAGCGCTAACCTATTTTGCTAAAAACTTTCGAAAAACACGTTTGGCTTATATCAAGGGAAATCCACAATCTCAGCATTTTTGGAAAAAGCAGGGCTTCAAACCAATTGGAAGTGAGGTCAAGCAAGAACTCTATACGGGTGTTATCGTTGAACAGAGCTTAGGAGATTAGAAATGGCATCAAGTAAAAACTATTTGGAATTTGTTTTGGAGCAATTATCAGGATTAGATGATGTGACTTATCGTTCCATGATGGGGGAGTATATTCTTTACTTCCGTGGCAAGATTATTGGCGGCATTTATGATAATCGCTTTTTAGTTAAACCCGTGCAAGCAGTCTTAGATAAGATTGACCAACCTTCGTTTGAGTTTCCATACGAAGGTGCCAAAGAAATGATTTTAGTTGAAGACCTTGAAAATCAGGTGTTTCTAGAAGACTTAATTTTAGCCATGTATGATCAATTGCCGCTACCTAAACCTAAAAAGAAAAAGCAAATGTGAACAAAGCGACAAAGAAGCCTGCTAAGGGCTTTTTTGTTATGGCTAAAAAGGCAGTCAATTTACCAGATATAGCTCCGAATTTAAATGATAGGTGGTGGAAGATTACCCCAGTGGATAAAACGTGGAAATGCATTTTTTATCTTATCAAAGTTTCAAAAGCTAAAAACATTTCGCTTGATGACTTTGAAGAGGTTGTTGCTAGTCTCTAGCTTAGCGTTGGGGTATGGGAGTTCAAGAACGATGTTAGTATTGTTTTGACCTTTCAAAAAGTCCATAATCTCCAGTGGACTTACTTGTTGTATGAATTTTATAGCACTTTTATTGTTGTGTTTCGTGAAATAGTCTTAATTACTTTATTCTTATCATAATAAAAATAAATCAAAGGGTGACAATCTGTCAAGAAAACTTCCTTGAAAGATATGTTTTTTTTAACTGATTTGAAGTATAATAGTAATTGTAGTATAGAATTGATATTCATGCTATTAGCTTATAAAAAATTAGAAAAAGGAGAAATTAATTATGAAGACAAAAAAGTGGATAATTTTCTTTTTATCTTTATTCGCGGTCTTTATTGTTATAGGTTTCTGGAACGTCCAGCGGGTTTCTGCTGCTGACGTTACCAATAAAGCCCATTTCGAGGACTTGAAGATTACTATCGCATCTACAGGAAGCGAGACTGAAGGAATTCATGGTTCAAATGATACTTTGATGAACTTGAAATATTCAGGTAAATTCTCATTTCCCAATGTGGCAGCTAATGAAATCAAGAATGGTGATTACTTTATCGTAAAGGCTCCAGATAACTTGAGTTTGAAAGATGGTAGTCTGGATTTGATTGATTCGACATCAAATACCAAAATGGGGACGGTCCAGGTGGATAATGCTAACCATCAGCTGGTATTTACTTTCAACGAAAAGGTGGAGGGCAAGCAAAATATCCGTGGGAACTTTGTTGCAGAAGCAACTGAAACGCTCCAAAAAGAGGGGAAAACGGTTACCTATGTTTTACCAGGTGGTAAAAAACAGACCATCACGTATAAAGTGAATAAATATGAACAGGTTGACGTGATTGGAGAAACTATTACAAAGTACGGTTATAACGATGACAAGAAGGCGAGAGCACATTTTCAAATGAAAATTAATCGCGCTAAGCAAGATATGACCGGACATGTGGTGAAGATTACAGATGACGTCTCAAAGGGAGCCTTCGCTAGCTACATAGAAAGTACTTTCTCTCTGCATGAAGCGGAATTTGAGACGACGAATACGAATTCGTCTGCTCTTAAACATTTAGGTGATAAATACGAAATCACAACCGATCCGGAGGTATACAAGGCTAACTCAGACAAAAAAGCTTTGCTAACCTTTGTCAATGGGAAACGTGGGTTTGAATTGCTCATGCCGACCAATATGGGAACAAAGAGCTTTTTCTTAACGTATGATACGTCCTCACCAGCAGATACTTCAACGATAAGTAACTCAGCGCAGTACTTGATTGATAACCAACCACAACTTATTTGGGAAAAATACGGAGGTAGTATTGGAACCAGAACAGAAGCAACGTTTAATTTAAAGACGGTTAAATCTGTAGGTGCAACTGTTACTGCTGATATTGCTGGAAAGATCAAAATCACAAAATTCGACGAAGCTGATGCAAATGTTAAGTTGAAAGATGTTGTTTTTGAAATTCGTGATAAAGCTACTAATCAATTAGTCGATACAGTTAGGACTGATGCGAATGGGATTGCCGTTTCAAATCATCTCAATGATGGGAAGTATATTGTCAAAGAAACGGAAACTACGGCCGGCTATCAGGTAAATAGTCAAGAATTTGAAGTGGAGATGAAAGATGGAAAAGGTGTTCCCCTCAATATCTCTAACAAACGTGTGACAGTTGATTTTAAAGCAACCAAGACTTGGGTAGGCGGAAAGAAAACTGACTACAAAGAAGTTAAGCTTGGCTTGTATGTCCATAAAGAAGGACAAACTATTGAGGACTCTAAACCTGTTTCTGGTAGCTATACTCCAGAAGTGACAGAGTCCAATGGTGTCTACACTTACAAGTGGGCGAAACAACTTCCTAAGTATGATGTTGATGGAACAAAATTAATCTACTCTGTTCGCGAGCTTCAAGATACTACTGAACTTCCTTTGAAAGAGGGAGAGAAAGTCAAAGTTGGAGAGAATAACTATGTCGTATCTTACAATGCAGACAAGACTCAAGTTACCAATACTTATGAAGTTCCAAAGATAAACGTGACGGCTAAGAAAGTCTGGGTTGGCGGTCAGGAACGTGTTCGTCCAACATTTTACTTCAAACTGTATCGTACTCTAGAAGGTGGAGTTGAAGAAGAAGTAGCTGGTGTTAATTCAAAACCTGTTCCTACTACTTCAAATGATGTTACTGTAAGCTTTGAAAACCTTCCTGCGACTGATGAGAACGGTGTGAAGTACACTTATAGTGTGAAAGAAGTCGATGAAGAAGGCAATCTTATTGTAGATCCGATAGATGGTTATACTCCTAGCCAAATAGACCCTCTTACTATCAAAAATACCTATAGCGCTTCACCAGCTGAGGCTGTAATTGAAGCTAAGAAAAAATTGGAAGGTCGTCCAACAGAGCTTCAAGAAAATGAGTTTGAATTCACTTTGACTGACTCAAATGGTGTGGTTAAAGATACTAAGAAGAACGACAAGGACGGAAACGTTAAGTTCAAAGAATTAGAATTTGATAAAGCAGGTACCTATAACTACACAATCACTGAAACAAATGGTGGTCAAACCATTAATGGTGTGACTTATGATGGTAGAAAAGTACCGGTCACAGTACATGTAGTAGATGATGGCAAAGGTAAGCTGGTTGCATCAGTAATGTATTATCCTATTACTGCTGTAGCACTTCCAGCAGCTGATTTCTCATCTTCAGCACCTGGTGCTAATCTTGTTCCACCCCTTGCTGGTGCAGTGACAAGAGCTACTGATATTGGAATTCAGACATTCACCAATACTTATAAGCCTGCTAATGTGAAAGCTCCTGTTTCGGCAACCAAATCATTCATCAATAAGAACACTGATAAGCCAATTCAGCTTCAAGGTGGTGAATTCGAGTTTGCCTTGTTTGAGAAAAATGGTACAGCTCCAATTCAAACAACAACAAATGATGCAGCTGGAAACATTAAGTTTGAAGATTTAGAATTCAATAAAGCTGACACTTATCATTACACCATCGTTGAAAAGAATGCTGGGACAACTGATAAAGGAATCACTTATTCTAACAAGACTATCGAAGTAACGATCAAAGTTGTTGACAACGGTAAGGGAGCGCTTGAAGCAACTGTTACCTATGACAATAACGACAGAACTTTCGAAAACACCTATAAGGCTGAAAATGCCAAAGCTGTTCTTGAAGTAGATAAGAAACTAAGCAATCGCAATCTCGAAGCTAACATGTTCGAATTTACATTGACAGACCAAGTTGGTAACGTTGAAAAAGCGAAGAATGGTGCTGACGGAAAAGTTAAATTCTCAGAGTTGACATTTGATGAAGCAGGTACTTACACTTACACCATCAAGGAAGTAAAAGCTGGCACAACGGAGAATGGTATCACCTACGATGCTAAGACCGTCACAGCTAAAGTAACTGTAACCGATGATGGTCAAGGTAAATTGCATGCGGCTGTTGAATACAGCAGTGATGGTACAGCTAATAGCACAACCTTCAATAATGTCTACACCCCAGCAGGTGACACATCCGTTACTCTTGGTGCGAAAAAAGTTCTTGAAGGTAAAACTCTTGAAGCAGGTAAATACAGCTTTGTCTTGAAGAAAGCAGACGGAACTGTTGTCGAAACAGTGACAAACGCTGCAGATGGAACAGTGACCTTCTCACCAATCTCATATGATGAGAGCCAAGTGGGAACTCACAAGTATACCATCTCAGAAGTTGCTGGATCTGAAGCAGGAATCACTTACGATAAGACTGTTCGAGAAGTAGAAGTCAAGGTTGAAAAAATCAGTGCTACTGAATTAAAAGCAACGGTTTCGAAAGAAGCGAAAGACCTTGTCTTCACGAATAAATATACCCCTGCTAAAACACAAATTCCAGTGAAGAAAGTCTGGGATGATGCCGACAATCAAGATGGCAAACGTCCTGCTTCTATCACAGTTAAGCTCTTAGCAGACGGTCAAGATACAGGCAAAACTCTTGAATTGTCAGAAGCTAATGGCTGGGCAGGTAACTTCACGGATTTAGATGCAGATAAAGGTGGAGCTCCGATTGATTATAAAGTAGTTGAAGTGAGTTCAGTAGCTGGTTATACAACTGAAATCAGCGGAGATGCTAAAACAGGCTTTACTATTACCAATAAATACACACCAGAAACAATTGATATTAAAGCAACGAAGAACTGGGATGACGCTAATAACCAAGATGGTAAACGTCCGAAATATATTACGGTTAATCTCTTGGCAGATGGTGAAAAAGTAGCTTCCAAAGAAGTGAAAGCGGCAGCTGACGGAACGTGGTCTACAGTATTTACTAAACTTCCTAAATTCAAAGTAGGCAAGGTTATTAAATATAGCCTGACCGAAGAAGTAGTTTCTGAATATACTAGCGAAATCAATGATTTCAATATTACCAACAAATACACACCAAAAATGATTGATTATCAAGTGACGAAAACTTGGAATGATAACAACAACCAAGACGGCAAACGTCCAGATCATATCACGGTTCATTTGATGAAGACAGTTGGCGGTGTGACCACTGAAGTTGAAAAATATGATATCAAAGTCGCTGAAGCAGACCCAGCGAATGGCAATGTTTGGAAACATACCTTTACTAATCTTCCAAAATACGAAGCAGGTCAAGAAATTGTCTATTCCGTCAAGGAAGATGCTGTAGCAGGATATGAAACATCTATCAAGGGTCAAGAAATCACAAACACCCATGAACCAGAAACAATCGTCATTTCTGGTAAGAAAGTCTGGGAAGATGCTAACAACCAAGATGGCAAACGAACAGCTACAGTGAAGGTCCAAATTCTGAAAGGCAAAGAAATCGTTGATGAAATTGAAACTTCAGAAGAAAAAGGTTGGGCCTTTGAGTCAAAACCATTACCGAAGTATGAGAATGGTCAAGAAATCAAATATGAAGTGAAAGAAACTACTAAGATTGAGGGTTACACCACTATCAATCCAAAAGAACCTTCTGCAGACGGCAAATACACAATTACCAACAAGCGTACACCAGAAAAGGTAAACTTAACGGGTCAAAAGACTTGGAATGACGCCAATAACCAAGATAATATTCGTCCTACTGAAATCAAAGTACGTTTATTGGCAGATGGCAAAGACACAGGTAAAGTAGCGACAGCGAGCGAAGCAACTGATTGGAAATACAGCTTTAAGGATTTGGATCGTTACAAAGCTGGAAAAGAAATTGTTTATTCTGTTGAGGAAGTAGATGTAGCAAAAGGCTATACCTCTAAAGCAAATGGCATGAATCTTGTCAACAGCTACACTCCAGCTACTACTTCAGTCAGTGGTCAAAAGACTTGGGAAGATGACAATGACAAAGACGGTCTTCGTCCAAAAGAGATTCAAGTAAGATTGCTTGCAAATGGCAAAGATACGGGCAAAGTAGCGACAGCAAGCGAAGCAACTGGTTGGAAGTATAGTTTTGAACAGCTTGCCAAATATGAAGCAGGTAAGGAAATCACTTATACGGTGGAAGAAGTTGCGGTACCGAAAGGTTACACACCGAAGGTAGATGGTATGAATATCACGAATCGTCATACACCAGAGAAGCCACAAATTCCACAAACCCCACCAAGTACACCAGAGAAGTCGAAGAAGAAAATTCTCCCTTCAACAGGTAGTCAAAATTCATTCTTTGCATTACTTGCAGGTCTGTTCACCTTAAGTGGAGCTGCTTACTTGTTAAAGAAGAAGGCGTAATTCTATCATCAGATAGAACAATGAAAGTCCATTAGAGAAATCTAGTGGGCTTTTTCAGGCTCATTGTCAACTGTAGTGGGTGACTAGATCTAAGATCGAGAGAGGGACGAAGTTCTCTCTTTTTGCTTGTTTTCACTCTGAAGCGACAGGGAGGCTACCAAGAGGGTCAGAAGGGAGCCAATAAAAGAAAGAATAGCGATTAGCAGTCCAAAGCTTCTTCGTTCATGATACTCTAAAGAGGTAAGAACAAGGAAGGAGAAGGAAATGGAGTTTAAGGAGTTGTATGGGAAGGTAAGGGGGATTGTTATAATAATGCTTTGTGTGAAAATTTCCTCTCACACTTCAAAAGTGAGTCCTTGTGGTTACATCCACCGTTAGACAGAGAGGAACTTCTCACCCAAATTAAAAGTTAGACTGGTATAATAATGATAGACCATAAGAAAGATTAAAAGGTATGACTCCTAGGGAATATCAGGAGTCATATCTTTTAACAGTTACTTTTTTTACCTGTCCATTTTAGATGGGGATTGACACCAAGAGTTTTTTATTATACAGATTCAATTTTTATATAAAAAGAGTCTAAGACACTATTTTTCTCAGACTCAAATTGTTCTTATAATAAAAGCAATGGTAGGTGATTATACAAAGCATTACTTTGAGGTGGTGGGTAGGACTTGGCGAAGCCATCCTTTTCGAAATTTATACTAATAAATTATTGATATCTGTGTAGTCACGATTAAGCCCTTCTGCAACAGGTCGGCTAGTGAGATAACCTTTATAAGTAGTAACTCCTTGTTGTAGACCCAAATCATCTGCAATAGCTTGCTCAAAACCTTTGTCAGCCAAAGCTTCAATGTAAGGAAGTGTTACATTTGTCAGGGCAAGAGTTGATGTACGGGCAACAGCACCCGGGATATTGGCAACTGCATAATGAAGCACGCCATGTTTTTCATAGACAGGTTCATCGTGAGTGGTTACACGATCAGCAGTTGCAACAACTCCACCTTGGTCAACGGCTACATCCACAATAACAGCTCCAGGTCGCATTTTACTGACCATTTCATCAGTAACGAGCTTGGGAGCTTTGGCACCAGGGATTAATACTGCTCCAATCACTACATCGGCCTCTTTGACACTTTCAGCAATATTGAAAGAATTAGACATAAGGGTCTGGATTTGGTGGCCAAAAAGGTCTTCGAGTTCGGACAGGCGTTTAGCGCTGATATCAAGAATAGTGACCTGCGCTCCCAGTCCTAAAGCGATGCGAGCTGCGTGTGTTCCAACAACGCCCCCTCCAATGATAGTGACTTTTCCTTTAGGAACACCTGGAACACCGCCTAGTAGTACACCAGAACCACCTTCTTGTTTGGTTAGAAAGTGAGCTCCAATCTGTACAGCCATACGTCCTGCCACTTCACTCATGGGCACAAGCAATGGGAGATGCCCCTCTTGGTCACGAACGGTTTCGTAAGCAATTCCTATTGTCTTGCTAATCGTCATAGCATCAGCTAATTCAGGCGCAGCAGCCATGTGCAGATAGGTGAAAAGCAAGAGGTCATCATGTAAGAAGCCGTATTCAGCAGCTAAGGGTTCTTTGACTTTGACAACTAGATCAGCTGTCCAAGCTTCGGCTGCAGTTGTAACAATTGTCGCTCCCTGTGCTTTGTAGTCAGCGTCTGTAAATCCAGTACCAAGACCAGCTTTGGTTTCAACCAAAACCTGATGACCTTTTTGGACGAGACTGTGAACGCCAGCTGGTGTTAAAGCAACACGATTCTCATTGTTTTTAATTTCTTTTGGAATACCGATTAACATAGATTTACTCCTTTTTTGAGATGTTTTTATTGTATATGAAAACGTTTTAAAAATCAAGGCAAAATTAGAAACATTGATTTCAGTGAGTATTTATGTTATGCTATGAGGCAACATAGGAGGTTCGTGCAAAATGGAAAGTATTTATCTAAAGCTAGCTGAAAACCGAACTTTGGAAACAGAACGCTTGCTCTTGCGACCCGTGACATTAGATGATGCTGAAGATATGTTTGAATATTCCTCTGATGAAGAAAATACTCGCTATACTTTTTTACCTAACAAAGACTTGGAAGAAACTAAAAATGTTATTGCGCGTTTGTTTATGGGTCGACCACTTGGAAATTGGGGGATTGAGCTGAAGGAAAGTGGTAAACTAATTGGCAGCATTGACCTACACAAACTGGATCCGGTCCTCAAAAAGGCAGCTATCGGCTATGTGGTTCATAAAAATTACTGGAATCAAGGCTTGGCAACGGAAGCATTGAAAGAAATAATCCAGCTAGCTTTTGAAAGTTTGAATATGAATATGTTGGTGGCTCTCCATGATGTAGAAAATCCAGCTTCAGGACGGGTCATGGAAAAAGCTGGTATGAAGTTTTCTCACATAGATTTTTATGCTGCCTTAGATAAACATGAAGAAGGGCGAATATCTCAGAGGGTTCATTATCGTTTAACAAAGGAAGATTATTTTGAAAAACACTGATGTGAACGTGATATTTATAGGAAATTTTAATGGTGATTAGGTTCTTTTTGGAACGTTCTAACAAAAAGTTCTTTCTCTTATGATGAAAACATTTTTCAAATCTATTGACAAGAATCTGTCTGCATGATATAGTAGATAGGTACTGCTGATTTAGCTCAGTTGGCAGAGCGCATCCATGGTAAGGATGAGGTCGCCGGTTCGATCCCGGCAATTAGCATGAAGAACAGGAAAAAGCCCAATTTTAATGGGCTTTTTTGCATTAATATTATCTAATTTCTTTTGTATTTCTGTAGGTCACTCCTTGATTAGCTATTTCGTAATTTTGTAACTAGTTGTGGAAATATACCTGTAACATATCTAAATTAGATTTTCACACTGACCATACCAACTATCTCCCCTCTTTTTGAGAGATATGATTGATGGACTGCTTGCGCAAATTAGTAACGGAAAAGATCGTCAGGTTCAATTTCTGCAATTAGCTAGATTTTACATACTTGCTGTATTCTTGGGAGACGTCTTGATTTACTTAGAGGATCGACTTTTAACACATTGCAGCAACAAAATAGCAGAGTATTTGAAAAATGAAGCATATTAAGTTGTACAAAAAAGATTGAGTCACATTTGAACATGTGAGCTTTGCGTATGAGAAAGAAAAAACTGTCCTGCATGATATTAGCTTTAAGGCAAAGCAAGGAGAGACGATTGCTTTGGTAGGGCATACCGGCTCTGGAAAATCTTCTATCATGAACCTACTTTATCGTTTCTACGATCCCCAAAAAGGGAAAATATATATTGATCAACAAGACATCCAACAATATTCTCGTGAAAGTCTTCGTAGTCACATGGGGACTGTTTTGCAAGATCCTTATCTATTCACAGGAACACTAGCAACTAATGTAGCTATGAGCCATTCAGGCATCAATCGTGAAAAAGTTCTAGAAGCTTTAGAAAAGGTTGGTGCAAGGGACTTGCTGGCTCGTTGTAAAAAAGGAATTGATGAACCTGTAAAGGATAAAGGGACAGCATTTTCGAGCGGTGAACGGCAACTGATTTCATTTGCACGAACTCTCTACGCTAATCCCAAAATTTTAATATTGGACGAAGCAACTTCCCATATTGATACAGAAACCGAAGAGCTGATTCAAAAAGCAATGGCGGTGGTCAAGGAGGGGAGAACGACTTTTATCATTGCTCACCGTTTATCCACCATTCAAGATGCAGACCAAATTTTGGTTATTTCTGAAGGAAAGATTGTGGAGAGAGGGCAACATGATACATTGGTAAAACAAAATGGAATCTATGCTCAAATGAGCCATCTCCGGCAACAAGTATAAGTTTTGAAAGAAAAAATATGAAATAAAGAGCAGAACGAAATAGTAAATGATTTATAAATCAGGCATCCCTATCTGAAATATGGTATAATGAAGTGATACTAATAAAGTGGGTGTAATATGTATATAGAAATGGTCGACGAGACAGGGCAAGTTTCAGAAGAAATCATCAAGCAAACGCATGATATACTGGAATTTGCTGCTAAAAAGATTGGCAAAGAAGAAAAAGAAATGGCAGTAACATTTGTTACCAACGAGCGCAGCCATGAGCTGAATTTGGAATATCGAAATACAGATCGTCCGACAGATGTTATCAGCTTGGAGTACAAGCCTGAGCTGGACATTGCCATTGACGAAGAGGATTTACTAGAAAATCCTGAGCTGGCGGAAATGTTAGAGGATTTTGATGCCTATATCGGAGAGCTCTTTATTTCCATAGATAAGGCGCGTGAACAAGCAGAAGAATATGGTCACAGCTTTGAGCGGGAAATGGGTTTTCTTGCAGTACATGGTTTTCTGCATATCAATGGATACGATCACTATACGCCGGAAGAAGAGGCGGAAATGTTTGGTTTACAGGAAGAAATTTTGACTGCTTATGGACTTACAAGACAATAATACAAATAAACGCAAATGGAAAAATCGAGATGTGATTTCGAGTTTAGAATTTGCTCTTACAGGGATTTTTACAGCAATCAAAGAAGAGCGCAATATGCGCAATCATGCTGTTTCAGCAGTTGCGGTCGTGCTTGCAGGATTGCTTTTTCGGGTATCTGCGATAGAGTGGCTCTTTCTCTTTTTGAGTATTTTTCTAGTCATTTCTTTTGAGATTATGAACTCTGCTATTGAAAATGTGGTGGATTTAGCTAGTGATTATCACTTTTCCATGCGAGCTAAAAATGCCAAGGATATGGCAGCAGGAGCTGTTTTGGTTGTTTCGGGTTTTGCGGTTATAACAGGATTGATTATTTTCGTTCCGAAAATTTGGAATTTACTTTTTTAACATGAAAATCGGAGAATCCTTTCCGATTTTCTTATATTAGACTAATAAGGAATAAACGAGGTGAAAAATGACCTTTAAATCAGGATTTGTTGCTATTTTAGGACGTCCAAATGTTGGAAAGTCTACTTTTTTAAATCATGTTATGGGGCAAAAGATTGCTATCATGAGTGATAAGGCTCAGACGACTCGTAACAAGATTATGGGAATTTACACGACAGATCAGGAGCAGATTGTCTTTATTGATACGCCAGGGATTCATAAGCCAAAGACTGCCTTGGGCGACTTTATGGTGGAATCCGCTTACAGTACCTTGCGTGAAGTGGATACAGTTCTTTTTATGGTTTCTGCCGATGAAAAACGCGGTAAGGGTGATGATATGATTATGGAGCGTTTAAAAGTGGCTAAAGTTCCTGTTATTCTGGTCATCAATAAAATTGATAAAGTACACCCGGATCAGCTGCTGAGTCAGATTGATGATTACCGCAAGCAGATGGACTTTAAGGAAGTTGTGCCAATTTCTGCTCTTCAAGGCAATAATGTTTCGCATCTAGTTGATATTTTAAGTGAAAACTTAGAGGAAGGTTTCCAATATTTCCCAGCTGACCAGATTACCGACCACCCTGAGCGTTTTTTGGTTTCTGAGATGATTCGGGAAAAGGTTTTATTGCTGACACGTGAAGAAATTCCGCATTCGGTGGCGGTAGTCATTGACAGTATGAAGCGGGATGAGGAGACTGATAAAGTGCATATCCGTGCTACCATTATGGTGGAAAGAGACAGTCAAAAGGGCATTATCATCGGCAAAGGCGGCTCTATGCTTAAGAAAATCGGCTCTTTGGCACGCCGCGACATTGAACTCATGCTAGGTGATAAAGTCTTTCTTGAAACTTGGGTTAAAGTCAAGAAAAACTGGCGGGACAAAAAGCTAGACTTGGCAGATTTTGGATATAACAAAAAGGAGTATTAGAGGCTGAGGAAGATGAGGTCGTTATTTGTCGCAGAAAAAGGTCACCAAAATGATAAAAGTATTGTCCTTTTGCATGCGTCTGGTTCTAGCAGTTAGATGTGGGCACATCATATCGCTGAGTTAAAAAATGATTTTCACTGTATAGCTGTTGATTTGCCTGGACATGGTTCTAGCCGCGACATTGGGTGGACAAATTTTAATGATGTTACAGAAATGATTGCTGATATCATCAAAAACAGGGCTCACGGCAAGCCGCACCTTGTTGGACTATCGTTGGGAGGCAGTCTCGTTCTTAAATTGTTGGAAAAACATGCTGATTTATTTGATAGAGCGATTGTTGACGGTGCCTGTCACCACCCTATAAAAGGCTACCGCAAAGTCATTGCCGGTGTTTACATCATGTCGTTATTAAAAAACACTAAGCTAATGGGCAACCTTATGGCAAAAATGATGCAGAAAGATGGTGTACCTGAAGAGAGCTATCGTTAGTTCATAATGGATTTGCAAAGGGCTTCTGCTAAGTCTTTTCGCCGAGCAATGTTACAGGCAAATCTGCTGAGGATTACTGCAAATTTCGACAATCCTGTTTTCTTTGTTTCGGGCGGTAAAGAATCGAAGTCAATTCATGAATCTCATAAAGAATAGGTAAGAAAAAACAGACTGAGTGATCGTGCCTATTATCCAAATAAAGGGCATGCGTGGCTGTTTAGTGATATTGTCACGCATATACAATTACTCCGCTACTTTTTCAAGACGGAGCATTTCCAGATAAATTAAAAGGTTTCTAAATATGGACTACATTTCCTACATTCGCTCAAAGGTTGGGCATGACAAGGTTATTCTGACCTTTGCTGGCGGTATTTTAGCAGATGACAAGGGACGCGTGCTGTTGCAACTACGCGGGGATAAGAAAACATGGGCTATTCCAGGCGGTGCAATGGAGCTTGGCGAATCCACTCTTGATACTGCTAAGCGTGAATTTTTTGAAGAAACTGGCATTGAAGTAGAAGCTACTCGTTTTCTCAATGTTTACAGTAATTTCGAGGAAGTTTATCCGAATGGTGATGCGGTGCAAACGGTTGTCTTCATCTATGAGCTGGCGGCTGTTTCATCAGTGAATATTGTAGATTTTCACAATGAAGAAACTCTACGCTTGCGTTTCTTTTCTAAGGAAGAAATTGAGAACTTAGAATCTGTGAGTAGTAAGCATCGCCTGATGTTAGCTGAGTATTTTGATGACAACTTTGCGATGGGACATTGAGTTGAGATTGACATATAATCCGTGATTAATTTATTTTTTAAGGAGGTAGGGCAATGGAATTTGTAAATCTTTTAGTGGAAAATGTGGAACGAGCCGAGGAGCGTTTTTTGTCGGTGCTGACTAATTTATCTGTGGAAGAAGCGAATGCTTTTCCGGTTGCGGATACAGTTCCATCCATTAAGTCTGTGACTTGGTTGACTTGGCATACGGCGCGGGAGCTGGATTTTCAGATTGCTGATTTAGCTAAGACCGAGCCAGTCTGGTTCTCTAAAGGTTGGAAGAAAAAGTTTGCCTTGGATTTGCCAGATGATACGGAAGATTGGCACCATACTCCTCAAGAAGCGCATAAAGTTGTGGTGACAGATATTGAGTTGCTCAAAGACTATCTGTCTGATGCGGTTGCGGCAACAATTGCTTATTTATTAGAGGTGAATGAAGACAGTTTGGACGATGTTGTTGATGAGAATTGGACTCCAGCTATTAAACGTGGGAATCGTTTAGTATCGATCATTGACGATGCAGCTATGCATTCAGGTCAGGCAATCTATGCTCGCCGCCTGCTAGGAAGAGAAGATTGAAAAAGGTAATGGTAGGGGAAATTCGAGCGGTCGAAAAATCTCATCTAGCTGACTGGGCTTACTTTGCTCATTTAGCTTGGAAGACAGAGAAAAAGAAATTACTAGCAGCATTTTCTGAAGGCAAATTTCCTAATGAATTTTTATACTACTTAGAGGGAGAAGCCGTTGCTTGGATCAGCTTATCTATGCGTTCGGAGTATGTGGAAGGATCAGAGCAACTTCCTATCGCATATATTGAAGGCATAGCGGTAGCACCTGCTTTTCAAAGAAATGGCATCGCTCATCAACTTCTAGAGTTTGCACAGTCGTGGGCGAAAGAAAAAGGAGTGTACCAGCTAGCTTCAGATTGTGATATGGACAATGTAGTCAGTCAAGCTTTTCACAAGAGTGCGGGATTTGAAGAAATAAGTCGAACTGTTCATTATATGTTACATTTGGATAAGAAAGGATAAAGATTTTATGCCCGAATTACCAGAAGTAGAAACGGTACGCCGTGGTTTAGAGCGGCTGGTTAAAGGAAAAGAGATTGAAAAGGTATATGTCCGTTATGCCAAGATGATTGGAACGGGGGCAGATCCTTTTGTCTTAGAATTACCGGGGCAAAGCATTGATGCTGTTGGGCGTCGGGGCAAGTATCTGATTTTTTATTTGACGAATTGGGTGCTGATTTCGCATTTGCGCATGGAAGGAAAGTATCTTTTCTATCCTGAAGAGGTCCAGTTGACGAAGCATTCTCATGTAATTTTTCATTTTACAGATGGCAGCAGCCTCGTTTATCAGGATGTTCGGAAATTTGGCACGATGGAGTTGTTGAGAAAAGAACAAATAACATCCTATTTTACTGAGCGAAAGCTAGGACCAGAACCGACTGAATCAGATTTTCATTTACTGCCATTTGAAACCGCTCTGAAAAAATCTAAGAAATTGATTAAACCTTACCTGCTGGGTCAAACCTTAGTCGCAGGTCTTGGTAATATCTATGTGGATGAGGTATTATGGCGAGCGCAGATTCATCCGGCAAGAGCAGCTCAAAGTCTGACTGCTGGAGAAGCAGAGGAATTACGCAAGCAGATTATTGCAGTCTTGCAGTTTGCTATCAAAAAAGGCGGTTCAACCATTCGCACCTACCGCAATGCTTTGGGAGAAGACGGAACCATGCAGGATTTCCTGCAAGTCTATGGAAAAACAGGCCAACCTTGTACTAGATGCGGTCACGAAATTGAAAAAATCAAACTAGCTGGTCGTGGAACTCACCTTTGTCCATATTGTCAAAAAATGAGGTAGGACATGGCAAAAATAATCGGAATTACAGGCGGTATTGCTTCTGGCAAATCGACAGTCACAAATTATCTCAGGCAAAAGGGCTATCAGGTCATTGATGCGGATCAGGTGGTCCATGAATTGCAGAAACCGAGAGGTCGACTTTATCAAGTTCTGTTGTCAGAATTTGGAACAGAAATTTTGTTGGCAGACGGTCAATTGGATCGAAAAAAGCTAGGAGCTCTTCTCTTTAGTCGTCCCAATTTACTAGAGAAGTCCAGTCGCTTACAAAATAATATTATTCGAGAAGAATTAGCTTTAAAACGTGAGCAATTGGCAGCAACAGAAGAGCTTTTCTTTATGGATATTCCACTCTTATTTGAACAGGAGTATGAAGATTGGTTTGACCAAGTTTGGCTAGTAGATGTGAGTAAAGATACTCAATTAGAACGTTTAATGACTCGAAATAATCTTAGTCAAGAAGAGGCTCAACAACGCATAGCAGTCCAACTTTCTTTGGCAGAAAAAAGACAAAGAGCTGAGATTGTGATTGACAATAATGGTGCGCTTTCGGCTACTTTAAAGCAGGTGCAGGCATTTTTAGACAAAGAAAGAAGATGATTTTATTAAGAATCAAGTGAATTGGAAACGGAATTTATGGATTGCTTGGCTGGGGAACTTTTTTATAGGTGCTAGCCTGTCACTAGTTGTTCCCTTTATGTCTTTGTATGTGGAAGAATTAGGTGCTAGAGGCTCCATGGTTGAATTTTATTCAGGCTTGGCGGTTTCGAGTACAGCTTTGACAGCCGCACTTTTGTCGCCTGTCTGGGGAAGTTTAGCTGATAAATATGGTCGCAAGCCCATGATGATTCGGGCAGCTTTTGCAATGACCTTTACGATGGGAGGCTTGGCTTTTGTACCAAATGTATTTTGGCTCATTGTATTGAGACTGTTAAATGGAGTGTTTTCTGGTTATGTACCGAATAGCACGGCTTTGATTGCTAGTCAAGCTCCTAAAAAACACTCTGGTTATGCCTTGGGAACATTGTCAACAGGTGTCGTAGCGGGGACTCTGATGGGACCGCTCTTAGGAGGAATGATAGCTCAAAGTTTGGGAATGAGAAATGTTTTCCTTTTGGTTGGATTTTTCTTGTTTGTTGTTACTTTGTGGACCATTTTTGGGATAAAAGAAGATTTTCATCCTGTCTCTAAAGGAAAAGAAGTTTCGACCAAGCAACTATTTCAACAAATTCCTCAAAAATCAATCCTTTTTGGCTTGTTTATTACTAGCATGGTGATTCAGATGATTGGACAGTCCATTTCCCCTATTTTGACACTTTATATCCGCTCTTTAGGACAAAAAGAAAATTTGTTATTAGTATCTGGTGCAATCGTTTCAGCTATGGGAGTTTCAAGCATATTTTCATCTAGTTGGCTGGGAAAATTAGGAGATAAAATAGGAAATCACCGTTTGCTCTTACTGGCTCTTTTGTATAGTTTTGTTATTTATATTTTCTGTGCGAGGGCTGGTACACCACTTGAATTGGGAATTTATCGCTTTCTATTTGGATTGGGCACTGGAGCTCTTCTGCCTGGAGTTAGCTCTCTCCTCAATAAAATCACACCAAAAGAAGGTATTTCACGGATTTTCAGTTACAATCAAACTTTCTTTTATATCGGTGGTGTTATTGGGCCGTTAATGGGGTCAGCTATTTCTGTTCATTTTGGCTATCATTGGGTTTTCTATAGCACAGCAGGTTTAGCGTTATTGAACTTCTTCTTTTTATTGTTTAGTTTTAGAAAATATTTAGGAGTAAAGGAAATCAGTGCGAGTAAAAATTAATTTAAAGTGTTCTTCTTGCGGCAGTCAGAATTATTTAACGAGTAAAAATATGAAAACACATCCAGAAAAGGTTGAGGTATTAAAATACTGTCCCAAAGAAAGAAAAGTGACCTTACATCTTGAATCAAAATAAGTTTTATGGTAAAATGAATGAGATTTTAAGGAGTTTGATATGTATAATTTATTATTAACCATTTTATTGATTTTATCAGTATTTATTTTAATCGCAATTTTTATGCAACCTACAAAAAATCAATCAAGTAATGTATTTGACGCAAGTGCAGGAGATTTGTTTGAACGACCAAAAGCAAGAGGCTTTGAAGCAGTTATGCAGCGTTTGACGGGAGTGATGGTTTTCTTTTGGTTGTTGATTGCACTAATGCTGACAATCTTATCTAGTAAATAAAATGGGCTCTGACTTTGTCTTTGCCTATTTTTTCTGTAGTAGATGAGAAAAGGCAACTTAAAGTTTAGAAAACATAAGAGAAAAGGAAAGAATGAAAGAAGAAATTTTAAGCTATTTAAGAGAGAAAAAAGAAGCTAGCATAGATGAACTGGCGCAGGGATTAGGGAAAGAAAAGGCAAAAGACTTTAGAAACCTAGTTAAAACGATTTCTGAAATGGAGCGAAAACGTCAATTGACCTTTAGCAATGCAGGCAAAATCCAGCTTCACAAAGAAAAGCAAATGCTTACTTTGAAAGGAACCTTTCACGCCCATAAAAATGGCTTTGGTTTTGTTACCTTAAATGAAGAAGAGGATGATCTTTTTATTGGTCGCAATGATGTCAACTATGCGATTGATGGTGATACGGTAGAAGTTTCAATCACTAAGATTGCAGATCGCAGCAAGGGAACATCTGCTGAAGCGAAGGTTATTGATGTTTTGGAACACAGCTTGAAAACAGCAGTGGGTCAGCTTATCTTAGACGAAGAGAAGCCTAAGTATGCTGGCTATATTCGATCAAAAAATCAGAAAATCAGTCAACCTATTTATATCAAGAAGCCTGCTTTGGTTTTGGATGGAACAGAGATTTTAAAAGTAGAGATTGATAAATATCCAACTAGAAAGCATGACTTTTTTGTAGCTACTGTTTTAGATGTGGTCGGTCATAAGGAAGATCCGGGGATTGATGTTCTGGAAGTTTTGGAGTCCATGGACATTGTGTCTGAGTTTCCAGAGAGAGTGTTGAAGGAAGCGTCAACGATTCCAGAGGCGTTGTCTGAAAAGGACTTTGAAGGACGTTTAGATCTACGTAATGAAATTACCTTTACCATTGACGGGGCGGATGCGAAAGATTTGGATGATGCAGTTCATATCAAGAAACTATCAAATGGACATTTTGAACTGGGAGTTCATATTGCAGATGTTTCTTACTATGTTCAAGAAGGTTCTGAATTAGATAAGGAAGCGCTCAATCGAGCAACATCTGTTTATGTGACGGATCGAGTAGTACCTATGCTGCCTGAACGCCTATCAAACGGTATCTGTTCACTCAATCCTAATGTAGATCGGCTGACGCAATCAGCTATTATGGAGATTGATCAAAAAGGTCGAGTTGTCAAGCATACCATTACTCAAACGGTCATTAAAACCACTTTTCGTATGACCTATAGCGATGTGAATGGCATGATTGCTGGAGATGAGGAAAAACAAGCAGCTTTTAAAGCGATTTTGCCGAGTGTTGAAGCAATGGTGGAACTTCATACAATTCTTGAGCGGATGCGATACAAACGTGGAGCTCTTAATTTTGATACGAAAGAAGCTAAAATTTTGGTCAATAAGACCGGGCGTCCGGTAGATATTGTTTTGCGCCAGCGTGGACTTGCGGAGCGTATGATTGAGTCCTTTATGCTAGTCGCCAATGAAACAGTGGCGGAGCATTTTGCTACGTTAAACCTGCCCTTTATCTATCGGATTCATGAAGAGCCTAAGGCTGAGAAAGTGCAGAAGTTTATTGATTATGCTTCTACTTTTGGCGTTCGGGTCTACGGAACGGCTAATTCTATGAGCCAATCTGCCCTTCAGGATATTATGAAAGCAGTCCAAGGTCAGCCTTATGAAGAAGTGCTGTCTATGATGCTTTTGCGTTCCATGCAGCAGGCTCGTTACTCAGAGCACAACCACGGTCATTATGGTTTGGCAGCCGAGTTTTATACTCACTTTACTAGTCCGATTCGCCGTTACCCAGACCTTCTGGTTCACCGTATGGTGCGCGATTATGGGCATTCTAAAGAAATAGCAGAGCATTTTGAACAAGTCATTCCAGATATTGCCAGTCAGTCTTCCAGCAGGGAACGGCGAGCTATTGAAGCAGAGCGAGAAGTAGAAGCTATGAAAAAGGCTGAGTTTATGGAAGAATTTGTGGGAGAAGAATTTGATGGTATTGTGTCAAGCGTTGTTAAATTCGGTCTTTTTGTTGAACTTCCAAACACAGTTGAAGGTTTGATTCATGTAACCAACCTGCCAGAATTTTTCCACTACAATGAACGCAATCTAACTTTACAGGGTGAAAAGTCAGGTGTTGTTTTCCGTGTCGGTCAACAGATTCACATTAAGCTAGTTCGGGCTGATAAGGCTACGGGAGAGATTGACTTTGAATACCTACCTAGTGAATATGACGTGATTGAAAAAAGAAAGCAATCCAATCGTGATAGGCGTCAACAGTCGCATCAAGATAACAGAGGACGAAGAGACAAATCTCCGAAAGGAAAAGTTCCTAGGGATAAGAAATTAAAGAAAAACAAGGGCAAGAGACCCTTTTATAAAGAAGTGGTAAAGAAAGGAAGCAAGAATGGCAAAGGGAGAAGGAAAGGTCGTAGCGCAAAATAAAAAAGCACGACACGACTATACGATTGTTGATACGATTGAAACGGGCATGGTTCTGACCGGAACTGAAATCAAAAGTGTGCGGGCTGCACGAATTAACCTGAAAGACGGCTTTGCTCAAGTCAAAAACGGAGAGGTCTGGCTCAGTAATGTTCACATCGCTCCCTATGAGGAGGGCAATATCTGGAATCAAGATCCTGAACGTAGGAGAAAATTGCTATTGCATAAAAAACAAATCCAGAAATTAGAGCAGGAAACCAAAGGAACTGGAATGACTTTGGTTCCCCTTAAAGTTTATCTTAAGGACGGTTATGCCAAGTTACTTTTAGGATTGGCTAAAGGGAAACACGACTATGACAAGCGTGAATCCATTAAACTTCGTGAGCAAAATAGAGATATTGCTCGGACGATGAAGGCTTATAATGTGAGATAATGTACAAGATATAAAAATCGGAAGTTGTTTCCGATTTTGCAGTAGTTTGAAATATTTTATCAGTTAATTTTTATCAAAAATCCTTTTCTAACATGGCAAAAGCTGAGAAATTTTTTCAGCTTTTTTATTTGTTTTACGAATAAATAGATAAAGCAAATTTTCATTCAACTTAGGAGGAAAGATGTTAGAGACAATCATTGAAAAGATGAAAGAGTATAAAATTTTGATTGGTTTAAGTTTGATTGGTTTGATAATAGCAGGATTTTTTATGATAAATGGTCAATCTAGTAGACGATCAAATGTAGCAGAGCTCGCACAGGAAACAGTTACAAGTTCGGAGGCAGAATCAGAAGAAATTTCAACTGGAACGAAGAAAAACTCACAGAAAGAAAAAGCAGAGCCTCAAACGAGTTCAAGTGCAGAATCAGAATTTTTAACTGTAGATGTCAAGGGTGCAGTCAAAAATCCAGGTATTTATCAACTGAAAAAGACTAGCCGTATCAATGATGCGATTCAAAAAGCAGGTGGTTTAACGACAGACGCTGACAGCAAGTCTATCAATTTGGCGCAGAAACTAACGGATGAAGCTGTTGTTTATGTGGCAACTATGGGTGAGAATGCGGCGAGTGTTTCAAGCAATACAGGACAATCTTCAACATCAGGAACTAGTGAAGTCGCATCGCAAAAAGGGAATAAGGTCAATCTAAATACAGCTGATTTATCTGAGTTGCAGACCATTTCTGGTATTGGTCAAAAACGTGCGCAAGATATTTTAGATTATCGTGAGGCAAACGGGAAATTTAATTCAGTTGATGACCTGAAAAATGTATCAGGAGTTGGTGCCAAAACACTAGAAAAATTGAAAGAATATGTCACAGTGGATTAAAAGATTTCCGATTAAGCCAATTTACATAGCTTTTTTGCTTGTCTGGTTATATTTTGCAATCTACCAAAGTAGTTGGTTAGCTTGGCTTGGTTTTATCTTTCTGGTGATTCGTCTTTTTCGCTTTTATTCACCGAAAGAATGTTTCATGACCTTCATGATCCTCTCTTGTTTTGCTGGTTTTTTCTTTATTCGTAGGGAAATGGTAGAGCAGAAGACGAAAGTAGAACCCTCTCCCGTAAGACAAGTAGCAATTCTACCTGACACGATTAAGGTAAATGGAGATTCACTTTCTTTCCGTGGTAAAACAAATGGGCAGACTTATCAAGTTTACTACAAATTGAAATCAAAGGAAGAACAGTTGGCTTTTCAAAATCTCTCTAGTCTGGTTATATTGACCGTTGAAGGGGAATTTGAAATTCCTGAGAAGAAGCGTAATTTTGCTGGTTTTGATTACCAATCCTATTTAAAAACGCAAGGGATTTATCGAATTTTAAAAGTGGATACCATTTTATCGAGCCAAGATAGAATCAGCTTGCACCCTTTTGAGTGGCTTTCTAGCTGGCGAAGAAAAGCACTGGTATTTATCAAGAAGCATTTTCCAAATCCGATGAGTAATTACATGACAGGACTCTTATTTGGTGCCTTGGATACAGACTTCGATGAAATGAACAATCTTTACTCTAGCTTGGGGATTATTCATTTATTTGCGCTGTCTGGCATGCAAGTTGGTTTTTTTATGGAGGGTTTTCGTAAGTCGCTGTTAAGGCTGGGTCTTACACAGGAAATGGTCCATAAATGCCAATATCCATTTTCTTTCTTCTATGCGGGAATGACTGGATTTTCAGTATCCGTTGTACGGAGCTTAGTTCAGAAATTACTGTCGCAACATGGTATCACTAAGTTAGATAATTTTGCTGTAACGATGATGATATTGTCCTTGATTATGCCTTCCTTTCTTTTAACGGCGGGAGGAGTTCTCTCTTGCGCCTATGCTTTTGTTATTAGTGTGATAGATTTTGAAAGTCTGACTTCTTGGCGAAAGATTGTTGTAGAGAGCAGTGTCATTTCGCTTGGTGTTTTACCGATTCTAATCTTTTATTTTGGTGAATTTCAACCTTGGTCTATTTTGTTGACATTTGTTTTTTCACTGATTTTCGATACAATGATGCTGCCAGGCTTGACGTTGATTTTTCTTTCTTCGCCTTTGATAAAGCTAACTCAGGTCAATTTTCTATTTGAAGGGTTAGAAAATAGCATTCGTTGGATAGCAAGTGTCTTTGGCAGACCAATCGTTTTTGGGCAGCCCAGTCCGCTTTTGCTGATTGTCATGTTACTTGTACTAGCTATTTTGTACGATATTCGGCAAAATAAAAAGTGGGTAATATTTCTTAGTCTGTTTCTTTCATTACTATTTTTCATAAATAAATTTCCTTTGCAAAACGAGATCACAATGGTGGATATCGGGCAAGGAGATAGTATTTTTCTGAGAGACTGGAAAGGAAAAAATGTATTGATTGATGTTGGCGGACGTGAGGAAATTAGAACAAAAGAAGTTTGGCAAAAACGAGCAATTAGCTCAAATACAGAAAAAATTTTGATTCCTTATCTAAAAAGTCGTGGCGTAGATACGATTGATACTTTAGTCTTAACAAATCCTAATCCAGATTATGCAGGAGATGTATTAGAAGTTGCTAAAAAGTTTGCAATAAAGAAAATTTATATTTCCAGAAGTAGTCTAAGCAATGCAGATTTCCTAAAGAAATTAAGGGAGACAAATACATTCATTCATGTCGTAAAACAAGGTGACAAACTTCCTATTTTTGATCATCATTTGCAAGTTCTTTCAGGTGCTAGCAAGAACGACCATTCGATTGTTTTATATGGTCAGTTTTTCCGTACAAGATTTTTATTTGCAAGCGATTTGAAAGAAGAAGAGGAAGCAAAGTTGATGCAACATTATCCAAAGTTGAAAACAGATGTCTTGAAAGTCGGGCAACATGGGACCAAAAATTCATCACATTCAAAGTTTTTACAGCAAATAGAACCAGCGGTTGCACTCATTTCTGTTGGGAAAAACAACCGATCCAAATCTCCGAATCAAGAGACGATAGAGCGATTGAATCGCTTCAATGCAAAGATTTATCGAACGGATAAACAAGGCGCTATCAAACTTTCAGGATGGACAAAATGGCAATTAGAAACAGTTCAATAGCCAGAGTTCTAAAATGGAGATTCCGTTGATTTATTAGGAAAAGTATGATATTTCTATTAGAAATTAAAATGTTAGGAGATTTATGATGTTTACAGCTTATAAAAAGTTTTGGACTCACTATGCTGATTTTGAAGGAAAATCAACTAGATCTGACTATTGGTGGTCTGTTTTGTGCAATGTTTTGATTACACTTCCATTTGGTATTATGGCTTTTGGGTCAATTTTGGTTGCAATCTTCAATGTTGTACAGCAAGCGACTTATTATGATTATGAAGGAGAATTTGATCCAAGTATTTTTATAAGTAGTTTAGGTTCCGAATTTTTTATCATTATTTTATTGAGTGTTTTTGGGATAGCAACTTTAGTCCCAAATTTGGCGATTATTGTGCGTCGTTTGCGGGATGCTGGCTATCATTGGGCATTTATCTTTTTATATGCAGGTCCTATACTTTTGATGTGGGTTCCATTTTTAAATATCTTGGGTGCTTTAGCTATGTTACCATGTTCTATCGCTCTAATTGTCCTACTTTGTATGCCAACTAAAGAAGTGAAAACATCTACGGTTCACCAAGGACAGTTTACAACGCAACAAGCACAACCTCAGCAACAACCTGTTCAAGCACAACAATTTACTCAACCACAAGAACAAGCAGTTGAACCTGAAACAACACCAACTCAACCTCAACAAGAATCTGCGATTACCACTGAAACTCCAGAACAAGTTGTTCAATCAGATGAGAAAGAGTTGGACTCAGCTATCTCTGAAGATAACTAAACTAGAAATGCTCCAATAATGTATTGGGGTGTTTTTTAGAAATGACGATTTTTTTAATAACATTTTTAGGATTTACTCCTGAATAAGCCAATCTTATATCTCATTTATCCCATTAGAAAAATGACCTATTTAAGCCAATTTTTAATCTTTATTTGGATCGTTGTGAAAATCAATGATAAGGCAAATGATAGCAATCACAAAAATAAATAATCCAAATCCGATAATAGTTTTTATTATGATATTTGAAAAGTAAAATAAAGCAATAATCAAAAGTAAAAATACAATAAACCAAGACCACATAATAAACTTCCTTTCTGTCTTCATTATAACACAGGTGAATCTTTTTATATTATTTGAGATAATGTATGTCGTCTGTAGAGAGTTATGTTAGATTTCTTTTGAATGTTGTTGAAATGTTGAAAAGAAGTGCTACTTTTTCTTCACTGAAGCAATTGATTTCTACACAAAAAGTCAGCTAAATGAAGGAAAATTTGGTATGATAAAAGTAATCATGTAGCTAGGAGAAGGACTATGGAAAATAAGGTACGCTATAATTGGGCGACTTTAGGTACAGGTGTGATTGCTAATGAATTGGCACAGGCTTTGGAGAAATTGGGTGGAAAACTCTATTCTGTCGCCAATCGAACGTATGCAAAAGGTGTGGATTTTGCCCAGAAATATGGTGTTGAAAAAGTTTACGATCAGATAGATGATGTATTTAGTGATGAAAATGTGGACATTATCTATATTTCCACACCACATAATACACATATTGATTTTTTGCGAAAAGCATTAAGAAACGAGAAACATGTTCTATGCGAGAAGTCCATTACGTTAAATTCAGAAGAATTGGAAGAAGCGGTTTTATTAGCTGAGCAAGAACACGTTATTTTGGCAGAAGCTATGACGATTTACCACATGCCAGTCTATCGACAATTGAGAAACATCATTTCTAGTGGTCAATTGGGTGATTTAAAAATGATTCAAATGAACTTTGGCAGTTACAAAGAATATGATATGACCAATCGTTTCTTTAATCGTCAGCTTGCAGGTGGTGCACTGTTAGATATTGGCGTGTATGCTTTGTCATTTGTTCGGTGGTTTATGACATCTAGCCCTCATCAAGTCCTTTCGCAAGTGAAATTTGCGCCAACAGGCGTTGATGAGCAAGCAGGGATTCTTCTAACGAATGCCCAAGGAGAAATGGCGACTTTGACCTTGAGCCTCCATGCTAAACAACCTAAGCGTGGAACAATTGCTTATGATAAGGGCTACATTGAAATGTATGAATATCCTAGAGGGCAAAAGGCGGTCATTACTTATACTGAAGATGGGCATCAAGAAATCATTGAAGCTGGAAAGACGAGTGAAGCTTTAATGTATGAAGTTCTTGATATGGAAACAGCAGTAGCTGGTGACAAAAATGAGATGCATTTGGATTATAGCCGTGATGTCATGAAAATGATGACGGATTTGCGAAAAGAATGGGGAATGACCTATCCTGAGGAAGAAAAGTAATCGAGTATGAAAGAGGAGAAACAATGGAACACTCAGCTTGGCATAGTTTGATTAAGCAGCAATTGCCTGAAGGGTATTTTGGTAAAATCAATTACTTTTTAAATCAAGTTTATTCATCAGGCACAATCTATCCACCGCGTGAAAAAGTTTTTAATGCGATTCAAACGACGGATTTAGCAGATGTAAAAGTAGTGATTTTGGGACAAGACCCTTATCATGGTCCGCGTCAAGCGCAGGGACTAAGTTTTTCAGTACCAGATGATATTCCGGCGCCACCTTCTCTTCAAAATATTTTGAAAGAGTTGGCAGATGACATTGGAATGAAAGAATCTCATGATTTGACACCTTGGGCACAGCAAGGAGTCTTGTTGCTGAACGCTAGTTTGACCGTTCCTGCTGGGCAAGCAAATGGACATGTCGGTCAAATCTGGGAACCGTTTACGGATGCTGTGATTAAGGTTGTCAATGAAAAAGATACACCTGTTGTCTTTATACTCTGGGGCTCTTATGCACGCAAGAAAAAAGTCTTGATTACCAATCTTAAACATCTCATTTTAGAATCTCCTCATCCAAGCCCTCTCTCAGCTCATCGTGGATTTTTTGGCAGCAAACCTTTTTCTAAAACAAATGCCTTTCTAACAGCGCAAGGGATAGAGCCGATAAATTGGTTATTATAAGTAGTTTTATATAGTGGTATTTTCGAAAGGAGAAAAATGTTTAAGTTAGCAACGATTTGCTATATTGACAACGGCAAAGAATTTTTATTGCTATATCGAAATAAAAAGCCTAATGATGTTCATGCTGGTAAGTGGATTGGTGTTGGGGGTAAATTAGAGAAAGGTGAAACGCCGCAGGAGTGTGCTGTAAGAGAAATCTTTGAAGAAACAGGTTTGCGGGTCAATAAGCCAGTATTAAAAGGTATTATCACGTTTCCAGATTTTACACCTGATAATGATTGGTACACGTACGTATTTAAAGCGACAGAATTTGAGGGAGAACTGATTGACTGCGATGAAGGTACTTTGGAATGGGTACCTTATGAAGAAATCTTATCCAAGTCAACTTGGGAAGGAGATTATACGTTTCTATCTTGGATTTTAGAAGATAAACCATTCTTCTCGGCTAAATTTTCCTATAAAGGGGATAAATTAGTGGAGAGTCATGTTGATTTTTATGGAGAATAAGGAGAAAAGTGCATGTTGTTAATTAAAAATGGTCGCGTTATGGATCCAAAATCTGGTTTTGATAAGGTTTGCGATGTCCTAGTTCAGGATAAAAAAATTCTTCAAATTGGTCAGGATTTGAAGGCAGAAAATGCTCAGGTGATTGATGCGACTGGATTGGTGGTGGCGCCAGGGCTGATTGATATTCATGTTCATTTTCGTGAACCTGGTCAGACGCATAAAGAAGATATTCATACGGGTGCTTTAGCAGCGGCAGCGGGTGGATTTACAACGGTTGTCATGATGGCAAATACCACTCCAACGATTTCAACAGTAGAGACGTTGAAAGAAGTAATAGAATCTGCCCATCGTGAAAACATTCATATTAAGTCTGTCGCGACCATTACAAAGAATTTTGATGGACAGCATTTGACAGATTTCAAAGCGCTTTTGGAAGCGGGAGCTATTGGTTTTTCAGATGACGGAATTCCATTAAAAAGTACAAAAGTGGTACGCGAAGCTTTGGAAGAAGCTGACAAAAATGGTACATTTATCTGCCTTCACGAAGAGGATCCAGAACTCAATGGTATCCTTGGATTTAATGAACAGATTGCCAAAGAACATTTTGGATTTTGCGGTGCGACTGGGGTCGCTGAATATAGTATGATTGCGCGTGACGTGATGATTGCTCATGCAACCAATACTCATATTCATATCCAGCATTTATCAAAAGCAGAAAGTGTGAAAGTCGTGGAATTCGCTCAGCGATTGGGCACTCACGTAACAGCAGAAGCAGCGCCCCAGCATTTTTCTAAGACAGAAGAGCTATTGTTGTTAAAAGGTAGCAATGCCAAAATGAACCCGCCACTTCGTTTGGAATCAGATCGTTTAGCTGTCATTGAAGGACTTAAGTCTGGAGTTATTTCAGTCATTGCGACAGACCATGCACCTCATCACGCTGATGAAAAGAATGCAAAAGACATCACCAAAGCACCGTCTGGTATGACAGGTCTAGAAACGTCACTTTCGCTTGGTTTGACTTATTTGGTGGAAGCAGGTCATTTGACACTCATGCAGTTGCTGGAAAAAATGACAATTAACCCAGCGCAACTCTATGGTTTTGAAGCGGGTTATCTTGCTGAGAATGGCCCAGCAGATCTCACCATTTTCGATGCAAATGCTGAACGCATGGTAACAGAAGATTTTGTTTCAAAAGCAGCGAATTCACCATTTATCGGTGAAAAATTAAAAGGTGTTGTTCACTATACGATTTGTGATGGACAAATTGTATATGGAGGCAAATCATCATAACAAGCATAAGGTTGGAAGTGTTTTTCAACCTTATTGTATTTTAAATTTCTTATAATTTTTAGAAAATTTTCTGTTTATTAGGATAAAAAATGATACAATAGAGAAGTTAAAATAGTCCCGAAAAGGTAGTCAAAGGTTAAATATTAACCATAGAGACTAGTGCTTTGTAACTTTTTAACGTAAGTCTGTTTACAGATTTTCAAGTAACTTCCTAGCGATAATAGAATTTCTAGGAGGGAATATTTCATTAAAAGGGGGACATGAATATGCCAGAACGTAAACTTTTCACGTCTGAATCTGTATCTGAAGGACATCCAGATAAGATTGCAGACCAAATTTCAGATGCTATTTTAGATGCTATCTTGGAGCAGGATCCAGAAGCTCATGTGGCTGCTGAGACAGCTGTCTATACAGGCTCTGTCCATGTTTTTGGGGAAATATCCACAAATGCTTATGTGGATATTAACCGCATAGTTCGCGATACAATTGCAGAGATTGGTTATACAAAAGCTGAATATGGTTTTTCAGCAGAAACAGTGGGGGTGCATCCGTCGCTTGTTGAGCAATCACCAGATATCGCTCAAGGGGTGAATGAAGCCCTTGAAATTCGTGGAAATGCTGAACAAGATCCGCTTGATTTGATTGGTGCCGGTGATCAGGGGCTGATGTTTGGTTTTGCTGTAGATGAAACACCTGAACTAATGCCGTTGCCTATTTCTCTCAGTCACAAATTAGTCCGTCGTTTAGCAGAGCTTCGCAAGTCTGGAGAAATTTCCTATCTTCGTCCGGATGCAAAATCTCAAGTAACGGTTGAATACGATGAAAATGACCAACCAGTGCGCGTGGATGCTGTCGTTATTTCTACACAACATGACCCAGAAGTAAGCAATGAGCAGATTCATCAAGATGTGATTGAAAAGGTCATTAAAGAAGTAGTTCCAGCAGAGTATTTGGATGAAAAAAGTAAGTTTTTCATCAATCCAACCGGCCGCTTTGTTATTGGCGGACCTCAAGGAGATTCTGGTTTAACTGGACGTAAGATTATCGTTGATACATACGGCGGTTATGCACGCCATGGAGGTGGGGCTTTCTCTGGAAAAGATGCCACAAAAGTCGATCGTTCTGCTTCTTATGCAGCGCGTTATATTGCCAAGAATATTGTTGCAGCAGGATTAGCTAAGAAAGTAGAAGTTCAGCTAGCCTATGCTATCGGAGTCGCACATCCAGTATCAGTCCGCATTGATACTTTTGGTACAGGTGTAGTTTCAGAAAGTAAGATTCAAGAAGCGGTTCGACAAATCTTTGACCTTCGTCCAGCTGGTATTATTCAAATGCTTGATTTGAAACGACCAATTTACCGTCAGACTGCTGCCTATGGGCACATGGGACGTACGGATATTGACCTGCCGTGGGAAAAACTTGATAAAGTAGATGCTTTGAAAGCAGCTGTGAAATAACAAGTAGGTCGCTTAGACTAAAAATCTTTAGTTTCAAAATAAACCAGTAGCGCAGTTGGCTGATTACTCAAAGCAGGACTTGGATATAGCGAACAGAGCTTGTGCTAAGCAAGTCTCAAGACTATTCGTTTTTCAAGCTCAGAAAAGAGTACTTTTGATAAAAAACTTTTACCTCTCAACAGTCTAGGAAATTGTTGAGCAACCTTTCGGGGATGAGATTACGAACTAAAAATTTTCAAATTTTAGTTCGATCTCACTCCTTTTTTAATGTTACAAAAATAAAATGGCTCTGTAATCGTTATATAACAAGAATGACAAGTCAAAAGAGATTTCTTTAAAAGGATAGGATTTTCCCAGAAACTGTGTTATAATAAAGTGCAGTATATTTGATTAGAAATTCTTTGAAAGAGCTGAAAATGAAAAAAATTGTAATTAATGGTGGTCGCCCCTTAAAAGGAGAGGTGACTATTAGTGGTGCTAAAAATAGCGTAGTCGCTTTAATTCCGGCGACAATTTTATCTGATGAAATCGTGACATTGGACTGTGTGCCAGATATTTCCGATGTTGTGAGTTTGATTGACATTATGGAAGCTATGGGAGCTACTGTTGAGCGCCAAGATGATACGCTAAGAATTGATCCTCGTGGTATAAAAAATGTGCCAATGCCTTATGGTAAAATCAATAGCTTGCGTGCTTCTTATTACTTTTATGGTAGCTTGCTGGGCCGCTATGGCGAAGCAACAGTTGGTTTACCTGGTGGCTGTGATTTGGGTCCGCGACCTATTGACTTGCATTTGAAAGCATTTGAAGCCATGGGGGCTACTATGTCTTACGAGGGGAATTTCATGAACCTTTCGACAGGTGGTAAACATCTCCACGGAGCTAGTATATACATGGATACGGTAAGTGTTGGGGCGACCATTAACACCATGCTTGCGGCAGTAAAAGCAAAAGGGCGCACCGTTATTGAAAATGCAGCTCGTGAGCCTGAAATCATTGATGTAGCGACACTTTTGAATAATATGGGAGCACACATTCGAGGAGCGGGTACGGATATTATTGTCATTGAAGGTGTTGACAAACTTCATGGTACTCGTCATCAAGTCATTCCAGATCGAATTGAAGCAGGAACTTATATCTCAATGGCTGCTGCAATTGGTGAAGGTGTGCAAATCAACAATGTCCTTTATGAACACTTAGAAGGCTTTATTGCGAAATTAGAAGAAATGGGAGTTCGCATGACCGTTTCTGAAGATAGTGTGTATGTCGAAAAGCAACATGATTTGAAAGCAATTAATATTAAGACGGCTCCTTATCCAGGCTTTGCTACAGACTTGCAACAGCCTATTACGCCACTTTTGTTAACTGCTAAAGGACGTGGCTTAATTATTGATACGATTTATGAAAAGCGAGTAAATCATGTCCCTGAGTTAGCAAAAATGGCAGGAAAGATTTCAACGAGTGCCAATCATATTGCTTATGAAGGCTCTAATCAATTGCAAGGTGCAGCGGTCAAAGCGACTGATTTGCGGGCAGGAGCAGCACTTGTAATTGCAGGCTTGCTAGCTCATGGAAAAACCGAAATTACAAATGTAGAATTTATTTTACGAGGTTATTCAAATATTATTGAAAAGTTGACGAGTTTAGGAGCAGACATTCAGCTTGTCGAAGAATAGATTCGAAACAGCGTTGACATGATGAGGTGAAATAGCCCAGTTGGCGTACCAACTGGGTCTTATCTTTAGAGGTAAGATATGAATTTGTGGACAAAATTGGCGGAATTCGCCTTTATAGAAACAGAACATTTAGTATTACGTCCATTTTCCTTTATGGATAGTGAAGATTTTTATAAAATTGCCTCCAATCCTGAAAATCTACGCTTCATTTTTCCTATGCAGGCTAATTTACAAGACAGCCAACATGTATTGGCTAATTATTTTATGAAACATCCTCTTGGAATCTGGGCGATTTGCGATAAAGATTCTGGGCAGATGATTGGTTCTGTCAAATTTGAAAAGATAGACGAAATCAAGGGCGAAGCAGAGCTTGGTTATTTTCTTCGGCATGATTATTGGGGACATGGTCTGATGACTGAGTGCGTCAAAAATATTGTTTATTTGGCATTTACACAGTTTGATTTGAAGCGACTTTATATTATAACTCATCTGGAAAACAAAGCCAGCCAAAGAGTTGCCGAGAAGACAGGATTTTCTTGTAGGCGGCAGTTCAAGGGGAGCGACCGTTATACACGTAAAATGCGGGATTATTTAGAGTTTTGCTATGAAAAAGGAGACTTTCATGAGTAAACATCAAGAAATTATCGCTTATTTGGAAGAATTACCAGTAGGAAAGCGTGTTAGTGTACGCAGTATTTCCAATTATTTAGGAGTAAGCGAGGGGACTGCTTATCGTGCAATTAAAGAAGCTGAAAATCGTGGATTGGTAGAAACACGTCCTCGTAGCGGCACGATTCGCGTAAAATCTCCCAAAGTAGAGCTGGAGCACTTAACATTTAAAGAAATTGCTGAAATTACGAAATCAGAAGTCTTAGCTGGTCAAGACGGACTTGAAAAGGAATTCAGTAAATTCTCAATCGGGGCAATGACCGAGAAGAATCTTTTGCGTTACTTAACGGAAGGAGGTCTCTTGATTATTGGAGACCGCACCCGTATTCATTTATTGGCTTTGAAGCATGAAAATGCTGTTTTAGTGACGGGTGGCTTAGAAGTGAGTTCTGATGTTTTAAAATTGGCGAACCGCTTAAGCATTCCTGTTCTAAGATCCCAACATGATACCTTTACAGTTGCAACGATTATCAATCGTGCTCTGTCCAACATGCAGATCAAAACAGATATTTTAACCGTGGAACAGGTTTATCGTGGTAGTCATGAGTATGGTTTCTTAAAAGATACAGATACCGTTCGTGATTTTATGGATTTGGTTCGAAAAAACCGTAGCAGTCGTTTTCCTGTTGTTAATCAGCATAATATGGTCGTTGGCGTGGTGACTATGCGTGATACTGGTGACAAGTCTCCTCACACTATTTTGGACAAAGTCATGACGAAAAATATCTATGCCGTCACTTTAAACACCAGTATTGCCAATGTTAGCCAGCGTATGATTACAGAAGATTTTGAAATGGTACCAGTTATTCGGAGCAATCAAACTCTTCTTGGAGTCATTACGCGTCGTGATGTCATGGAAAAAATGAGTCGGGAACAAATCTCCAGCCTACCGACTTTTAGTGACCAAGTCTCTCAAAAACTTCGTCATATCAACAATGAATTTTCTTTTGTTGTGGAACCTTTTATGTTAGAAAGTAACGGTGTTTTGTCTAACGGGATTCTAACAGAGATTTTAACGACAGCAACGCATCAATTCATGACATCTGGCAAGAAAAATATTATTATTGAGCAGATGATGATTTATTTCTTGCAAGCTGTTCAGATTGATGAAAGTTTGACACTTCGACCAAGAATTGTTCGACAAACAAGGCACTCTGCTATTTTGGATTACGATATTTATTTAAAACTTCAATTGGTTGCAAAAGCGACCATTACAGTAAAGATAAACTAATACCTCAGATATTAAGGAGAAAGAATGATAACTTTAAAATCACAACGTGAAATTGATTTAATGGAAAAAAGCGGTGCATTTCTCGCCAGTATTCATATCGGTTTAAGGGATTTGATTAAGCCAGGTATTGACATGTGGGAAATTGAAGAATACGTCCGCAGACGTTGTCAGGAAGATAATGCTCTTCCGCTTCAAATTGGTGTAGAAGGGAGCATCATGGACTACCCTTATGCCACTTGCTGCTCATTGAATGACGAAGTGGCACATGCTTTTCCACGCCACCAAAAATTAGTTGAAGGTGACTTAATCAAAGTAGATATGGTCGTTGGCTTAGTTGATAAAGCTGAGTTAGATGTTTCTAAACTCGATTTCAACAACGTAGAACAAATGAAACACTATACAGAAAATTTCCGTGGAGGTGTTGCAGATTCTTGCTGGGCTTATGCAGTTGGTCAAGCGAGTGAAGAAGTGCACCAACTGATGGACGTGACAAAAGAATGCCTTTATCGTGGAATTGAGGCTGCTCAAGTTGGCAATCGAATTGGTGACATTGGTGCGGCGATTCAAGAGTATGCGGAAAGTCATGGCTATGGTGTTGTTCGTGACTTGGTAGGACACGGTGTTGGACCAACTATGCACGAAGAGCCAATGGTGCCTCATTACGGACGCGCTGGACGCGGATTGCGTCTTCGTGAAGGCATGGTTTTGACAATTGAGCCGATGATTTCAACAGGTACTTGGGAGATTGACACAGATTTTGAGACGGGTTGGGCTCACAAAACGCTGGACGGTGGACTTTCTTGTCAATACGAACATCAATTTGTGATTACCAAAGATGGTCCTGTTATCTTAACCAGCCAAGGAGAAGAAGGAACTTATTAAAAATAAGAATGGAAAGGGGCTTTTTGCTCTGTATTCTAGTAGGAGACGAGATGAAAAAGTTTGTTTCTAAGATTGGACAGAACCCGTTTTTACAATCCTTTTTTAAATTTTATCAAGCATCAGAGATTGATTTGACAAGCATTGCGGTGGCATATTATTTGCTGATTTCGATTTTTCCGTTGCTATTGATTGTTGTGAATATATTGCCTTATTTTCAAATTCCGATAGCAGAATTTTTGGAAGCAATGGAAGATGTTCTGCCTGAATCGCTGTATGAAGTCGTTGCAAAGGTTACCCGAAATTTGCTAACTCAGCCTTCTTCTGGCTTGTTGAGTTTTTCTATCCTTTCGGCTCTATGGGCATTTTCACAATCAATGTCATTTTTACAAAAAGCATTTAATAAAGCTTATGGTGTTGCAAAAGATAGAGGTCTGATATCACATAGATTATTTAGTTTAGTCATTAGCTTGGGGTTGCAATTTCTCTTTGCTTTGTCTCTTTTACTGACAATGTTTGGGAGAATGTCGCTTCGCTTGCTTCATAGCTTTTGGGAGTTTGACGATCAATTATATGCCAGTTTGCAAAGAATGACCCAGCCGACTATTTACACCTTGCTGTTTCTTTCTTTACTGATGCTTTATTACTTTTTACCCAATGTAAAAATCAGGAAAATCCGCTATGTTCTGCCAGGAACGATTTTTGTAGTTTTTACGATTGGGGTATTGTTAAATTTATTTTCCGTTTATTTGGACACTTATGTAAATCATTTAATGGATGTTCGATTTTTTAGTTCCATTTTTGTTGTCGTCGTCATGATTTGGTTTACCTTCATTGCCCAAATTATGATTATTGGGGCAATCTTAAATGCAAGTTACCAAGGATGTCACGAAAAAGAATTTGAAACGAGACACAAACAACTGACAACAAGACTTATAAAAAATAAAGAGAAGTTCAAATGAAACTTCTTTTTTTGTGGTTATTTTATTGCATTTGCAATAAAATGTGATATAATATTGCTTAAGGAGGCAATATGACGATTTTGCGAGAGATTGGTATCATCGCCCGAGCGTTGGATTCAATGGCGAATATTGAATTTCGCCATGTTGATTTGGCCAAAGGGCAGTATCTTTATTTGGTTCGTATCGTAGAAAATCCCGGTATTATTCAAGAAGAACTTTCGGATTTGCTGAAAGTTGATCGGTCAACCGTTGCTCGCTCTGTCAAAAAATTAGAGAGTAAAGGTTTGATTGAAAGAAGAAGTGCAGCTGGAAATTTAAAAAATAAAGAGCTTTTTGCGACGGATACAGGAAAAAAACTTTACCCGTTTATCTTAGCAGAGCACACTTATTCTGAGCAGCAGGCTTTGACAGGATTTTCAAAAGAAGACGCCCAAATGCTAGAAGATATGTTAGCAAAGGTGCGACAGAATATTACTGATGATTGGGAATTGGCTAAAAAAGGACAAAAAAGAAATTATTGAGAGGTGTAAAATGAAAGTCACAGTTGAAAATGAATTTTGGGAATTATTCCCTCAAGCGCAAATTAGCATTATGGTCGCTAAAGGACTGGATAATAGCGTTGACGAAAGCAAAGACCCTTATTTTAAATCTTTGTTAGATAAGGGAAGCAAACGAGCAGAAGATTTCATCGTAAATGAAACTTTTACACAAAATGATGTGATTCAAGAATGGCGTAGTGCTTTTAGTAAGTTTAAAACCAAAAAAGGTGCTCGTTCTTCTATTGAAGCTCTTTTAAAGAAGGTAAGTCAAGGTCGTGAGTTCAACCCGATCAATCCATTGGTGGATATTTATAATAGTGTATCGCTGTCTTATGCTGTTCCTTGTGGTGGTGAAGATATTGCTAAGATTCAAGGCGGTTTGCATCTTGGAAAAGCTCAAGGAGGCGAAGCTTTCTTTCCACTTGGTGCAGAGACGGATGCACCAGCTCTTCCAGAAGAGATTATCTATTATGATAATGAAGGAGCGGTTTGTCGCTGCTTTAACTGGCGGGAAGCGCAACGGACAATGCTGACTGAAGGCACAACGGACGCAGTACTAGTCATCGAGGCTATCAATGAAGACCAAGCCAAACGCGCGCAAGCGGCTATGCAGGAATTGCAACATTTGGTAGAAGATTATTTTGGAGTCAAAGGAGAAATTACTCATCTGACAATTGACAATCCAAGTGTAGACATTTAAGAAAAAAGAGCCTTAAAGCTCTTTGAGATTGCGGACAAACCACCATTTGAGGTAGGTTTGTCTTTTTAATTAGTTGATTTATTTTTAAATACAAAGACTTTACTAAAAACATAATTGAGCACAATAATAACGATTTGAGCAAATAAAGTTTCAATGGTATTGACTGCTTTGATGTCATTGTGGACAAATTGACCGATAATGTTAGGAAATGTTGTGACAAAAATGAATGTGAGCCCCATGTCCAGCAGAAAAGTGGAAAGTCGCGCAAGAGCAAATTTGACAAAACGAGCGAACCAGCCCGTTCTTTCTTGTTTAAAAACGATCGTATCATTTGTTGCGAAGGCAAAGAGAATACCAGCGATATTTCCTAAAGCTGTAGCAAGTAATTCATTGCTCGTCAAAGCGTAACAAAGCATACGAGTAAGGACGGCGACAACAGTTGTAGCAACACCGAAAAACAAATAAGATAAAATTTCGTTGTCAAAAAAGTGTTTAACATATTTTTTCATAGATTTAGTCTATCATATTTGCAAAAAATGTGCTATACTTGAAAAGCTGTATTCGTTTTGTCAATACAGCCCTTGGCGCTTAGTTCCCTTTCGTCAAGCATATTACACGCGGTTTAGCCGCTAAAGGAGAAAACATGGAAAAAATTACTGTTCGTGATATGGCTCAGATTGCTCTTGTTGCTGCGATTTACGTTGCTCTGACAATGACACCGCCCCTGAATGCTATTAGCTACGGTGCCTACCAATTTCGGATTTCTGAAATGATGAACTTTATGGCTTTTTATAAACCAAAGTACATCATCGGAGTCACGTTGGGGTGTATGATTGCAAATTTATTTAGTTTTGGAATCATCGATGTCTTTGTCGGTGGTGGCTCAACTTTGGTCTTTTTGAGCTTAGGTGTGTATTTCTTTAGAAAATACATGAATGAATACTTGTTTAATGGACTGATCAATAAAGCTTTCTTTTATTTTGCGATTTTCTTTTCACTTTCTATGGTGACCATTGCAGCTGAATTATACATTGTTGCTAAAGCACCGTTTTTCTTGACCTGGTTTACGACAGCAGTAGGAGAGTTTGCTTCCCTCATCATTGGTGGAATTTTAATGGACAAGCTAAATAAGCGGATTGATTTAGGAAAATAATTTTCGTTAATATTAGATTCAATAAAAAATATGCCAAAAAATTCTTCGGCATATTTTTGTTTATCTGGAAATTAAAAAATATAAGACCATATCGTTTTAAGATTTTTGTAAAAACAATGAATTTTCTAGCTAAGTTTATTTTGCACCTAATAATTGTTCTTTACAATGGACGAGTTCGGTTATAAGGGCACAGTATGGCGTGTCTACACCATATTGTTGTCCCTTTCGTGCAATAGCTCCGTTGATATAATCAATTTCTGTCAAACGATTGTGCTCGTTCAAATCTTGATACATGGAAGGATAATGCAAGCCAATTGTATCGCGATTATAGCAGTTCTTTTCAATATAGTCCACGGTTTCTGTGACATTCAAGTCTACATTTTCGTGTTTTGCAACTGCTGCAAACTCACTCACAATCTTTTCAACGATAGCATGTGCAGGAGTAGTGTCTCCAAAGTCTGCCATATTAGCAAGCAAAAGGGTACACAAACTATTCATCGTTCCGTTGACACAGGCTTTTTTATAAATGGCATATAAGATATTTTCTGTATATTGCGCATTTAATCCAGCAGAATTCAAGGTTTCAATGACTTTATAAGCTACTTGTTCAGCTTTTGGATCTGCGACTAAATTCTTCAAAGCGATTGAGCCGTTTCCGAATAATTTTGCACGCCCAGGTTTTTCCATACCAGCAGTCCACATGGTGTTTCCAATCATAATTTGATTTCTTGGGACATATTTTTCAATGACTTCTTCGTGACCAATCCCATTTAATAGGCAGAGAACAGCTGTATCATCATGTATCAAAGGTTGAATATCTGCTAACATCGCTTCTAGCTGCATAGCTTTCGTAAATAGAATAATTAAGTCATTAGATAAACTTGGATCTACTTGACTTTGCAAATAGATGGGCAACTTGGCAACAACTTCTTCGCCGTTTAAGTTCGCTTGTAAACCATCTTTTTGAATAGCTGTGACATGTTCTTCCCAGCCATCTACTAAAGTCACTTTATGTCCTGCTCGATGCAACATCAGAGCAAAGCGGCTACCCATGGCACCGACACCTGCAATTGTAATATTCATACTAACAATTCTCCTAGCTTTTTTATTTATAGTATATTTTACTTCTTTTATGTATTTTAATCAATTAAATTTTTGAAATTTATCATATTTGATGTGATGAAGATTATTTTTCTGCTATTTTACATTTTTGTCTAATTTTTTGTAAAGAATATAAGTAAGAATGCTGTAGAAACGCATGAATTATGATAAAATAGAAATATGAAAGACAGAATGTTAGAACTGGTGAAGCTGCTCAATCAGTATGCTCATGAATATTATACCACCGATAATCCAAGCGTATCGGATAGTGAATATGATAAGTTGTATCATGAATTATTAGATTTAGAAAAGCAGTATCCAGAGTTCGTTCAGCCTGATAGCCCAACTCATCGTGTGGGAGGTAAGGTTTTAGAAGGTTTTGAAAAATACCAACACCAGTATCCGCTCTATAGTTTGCAGGATGCTTTTTCACGTGAAGAGTTAGATGCATTTGATACACGGATTCGGAAAGATTTTCCAGATGTTAGCTATCTATGTGAACTAAAAATTGACGGCCTCTCTATTTCTCTCATGTATGAAAAGGGGATTTTAGTTGCAGGAGCGACTCGCGGAGACGGTTCTGTCGGGGAAAATATCACAGAAAATTTGAAAAGAGTGAAAGATATTCCTTTAAAGTTGCCAAGCGAAGTTGATATGACTGTTCGTGGTGAATGTTATATGCCACGCAGCTCTTTTGATGCGGTAAATCAGCTACGTCAGGAAAACGGAGAACCAGAATTTGCTAATCCGAGAAATGCAGCGGCAGGAACGTTACGCCAGTTGAATACGGCAATTGTAGCCAAACGTAATCTTGCAACCTTTCTCTATCAAGAAGCCAGTCCGACAAGTGCGACGAGCCAAGAAGCTGTTTTAAATCAGTTATCTAAAAGTGGCTTCAGTGTGAATGAGCGGCATATTTTGGCACATTCGATGGATGAAGTGTGGCAGTTTATTGGACAAATCGCTCAAGAACGCGACCAGTTACCGTATGATATTGACGGTGTTGTAATCAAGGTAAATGATTTGGTTGTGCAGGAAGAGCTGGGCTTTACTGTAAAAGCACCAAAATGGGCGATTGCTTACAAATTTCCAGCCGAGGAAAAAGAAGCGCAGCTTTTATCAGTTGACTGGACGGTTGGGCGGACTGGAGTTGTTACGCCGACCGCCAACTTGACGCCTGTGCAATTAGCAGGGACAACGGTCAGCCGAGCCACTTTGCACAATGTAGATTACATTGCTGAAAAAGATATTCGCAAAGACGATACAGTTATCGTTTATAAGGCGGGCGACATTATTCCGGCTGTTTTGCGAGTGGTTGAAAGCAAGCGCCAATCAAAAGAGAAATTGGAGATTCCAAAGAATTGTCCAAGTTGCAACAGCGAGTTGATTCACTTTGAAGATGAGGTTGCTTTGCGCTGTATCAATCCACGTTGTCCTGCACAAATCAAAGAAGGCTTGATTCATTTTGCTAGTCGCGATGCCATGAATATCACTGGTATTGGTCCTGCTGTTGTAGAAAAGTTATTTGATCAGCAGTTGGTAAATGATGTGGCTGGCATTTATCGCTTGACTGTCGAAGATTTGCTGCAATTGGAAAATTTTAAGGAAAAATCAGCTAATAAGTTGTATACTGCTATTCAGACTTCTAAGGAAAATTCTGCCGAGAAATTATTATTTGGTTTGGGCATTCGCCATGTTGGAAGTAAAGCCAGTCAGATTTTGCTAGAGCATTTTCATGATTTGGAGCAATTAGCAAAAGCAGAAAAAGAAGAAATTGCTGCGCTGGATAGTCTAGGAATGGTGATTGCTGAGAGTCTTTCCAGCTATTTCGCACAAGAAGGAACTCATATTTTATTATCGGAATTAAAAGAAGCGGGGTTAAATTTCACCTACCTTGGCGAAAAAGTGGCAGCAGATGCAGCGCTTTCTGGATTGACCGTTGTTTTAACAGGAAAATTGGAACGTCTCAATCGTTCAGAAGCAAAAGCGAAATTAGAAAGTTTAGGTGCAAAGGTGACGAGCTCGGTATCTAAGAAAACAAGTCTAGTCGTTGCCGGAGCAGATGCAGGAAGTAAATTAACAAAAGCTCAAGAGTTGGGCATAACCATTCGTGATGAAGCTTGGCTTGAGAGTTTATAGAGGTTTGTATGGAAACAGCTAGAAAAAGAGCACGATTGATTTATAATCCGACCTCTGGTCAGGAAATTATTAAAAAAAATATCGCAGAAGTTTTAGATGTTTTAGAAGATGTAGGCTATGAAACAAGTGCTTATCAGACGACGCCAGCTCCTTTATCAGCTCAAAATGAAGCAGAGAGAGCAGCCAAAGCGGGATTTGATTTAATTGTTGCAGCTGGTGGCGATGGGACAATCAATGAAGTGGTCAATGGGGTAGCACCGTTGAAAAATCGTCCAAAGTTGGCGTTTATTCCAACTGGTACGACCAATGATTATGCACGCGCCCTCAAGATTCCAATGGGGGATCCGGTAGCAGCAGCTCGTATCATTGAAAAAAATCAAACTATAAAAATGGATATTGGTCAGGCTTATGGGAAAAAATATTTTATTAACATTGCTGCAGCGGGAACTTTGACAGAATTGACCTATAGTGTTCCAAGTGAAGTCAAGTCACGTCTAGGCTACCTTGCCTATGTCGCAAAAGGAGCAGAAATGCTGCCAAAATCTAAATTACGCAAGGTACACATTGAACATGACCACGGTGTGTTTGAAGGTAAAGTTTCTTTAATCTTTGTTGCCTTGACAAATTCAATCGGCGGTTTTGAAAAATTAGCGCCAGATACAGTGCTAGATGATGGTAATTTTACCTTGATTTTGGTGAAAACTGCTCGATTGTTTGATATGTTGGCGTTGATGATTCAAGCAATCAATGGTGGTCAACATGTGACAGATGTGAATGTAGAATATTTAAAAACAAGTAAGTTAAAGTTAGAAGTTTTAGACAAAAAGGCCCCATTCATGTTAAATCTGGATGGCGAATATGGTGGAGATACTCCTGTTGAATTGGAAGTTCTTCATAACCATTTAGAATTTTTTGCAAATATTGATGAGATTAGCGATAGTGCTTTGTCATTGGAGAATAAAGAATAATCAGGAGAATGTGATGTTAGACTATCGTGTCTTAATCCATTACCATAATCAATTAGGAAATTATGCAGCCTATAATATGTGGAAATGGCAAATGAATAAATGGGGAGAAGAGAGTACTTTTTCCCAGTATGATGATTTCGGGATTCAAGGGACCTTGTCCTATAAAAGCGAACAAGCTTTGAATAATGTCCATGTCATTGTAAAAACAACCGATTGGTCTCACCAGTCGGTTGACTATTCCATCCAGTTGTTACCGCCTCATTTAGTGACTGAGGTTTGGATTATCGAAGGAGACAGTCAAGTTTATTATTCTAGGCAGGCTGCTATGACTAGTCCGTATTATGCAAAGCAAGATCCTCATGCTTTTGATATGGCATTAGATAACAAACGTTTTGATCAACATTGGGGCTATCAAGGTTGGCTAGGGTGTCGGTATAATGGTGAACAAGCAGAATTCAAACTCTGGGCACCGACTGCAAAAAAAGTTCAGCTAGTAGTCTACAAGAATAGCACTAACAAAGCGAAAATCTGGAAGGTCTACGACTTACAAAGAGGAGAAGATTTTTCCAAAGATCATGCTAAAAATACAATCGGAATTTGGTCTCGAGTGATTTCAGATGACTTGGCAAATAAAGCCTATCAGTACCAGCTAGAGTTTGAACATCACAAAACAGTAACACGCGATCCGTATGCGGAAGCCGTAACGGAAGATGGAAAGCGTTCTGTCATTTTATCGCCTGCGGAGCGAAATCCAAAACATTTCCAAGTGAAACAAGGGCAACAGGCAATTTGGCGTCTAAAGAATCCTTGTCAAGCTGTTATTTATGAGATGCATGTACGAGATTTGACGAAGTCTAGCAGTTCTGGCGTGTCTAAAAAACACCGAGGAACCTTTTTAGGGGCTTGTCAAAAAGGAACCAAAAACAGAACAGGTCAGGCGACGGGATTTGACTATATCCAATCTTTAGGCGTCAATGTCATACAATTGCAGCCCATCTCTGATCGACACAAAGAGTATGACCAAGACGGAAATGTAATGTATAATTGGGGCTATGACCCTCAAAATTACAATGCTCCTGAAACGAGTTTTTCAACAGATCCAGCAAACCCATCTCAAGGAATGCGGGATTTAAAAACGATGATTCAAGCCTATCATGATGCGGGCATTTCCGTAGTGATAGATGTCGTATACAACCATATTTATTCGACTCATGATTCACCGTTTCAACAAGCAGTGCCTGATTATTACTATCGAATGAATTCAGACGGATCTTTCCAAAATGGAACAGGTGTGGGGAGCGAGACAGCCAGCGAGCATGAAATGTTTCGTAAATATATGATTGATTCTATCCTTTATTGGGTAAAAGAGTATAATATTGATGGTTTTCGTTTTGATTTAATGGGCATTCATGATATTGAAACGATGCGTCAAATTCGGGAAGCGTTAGATGAAATTGACCCGAGAATTCTCACATACGGTGAAGGTTGGGATATGGGGACAGGATTGCTTCCGCTTGACAAAGCTAAAAAAGATAATGCCTTTGAATTACCTAATATCGGATTTTTCAACGATACTGAACGTGATGCTATCAAAGGCGCAGAGGTTTATGGTGGTTTGAAAGCTGGCTTTGTAAGTGGTCAAGCGACAGAATCAATTGTTGCCAAGGCAATTCTAGGAAGTAGTGAACTAGGAACCTATCTGGAGCCAAAACAAGTTGTTAATTATGTAGAAGCGCATGATAATTACAATTTGCACGATTTGTTAGCTGAACTGCACCCAGATGATGATGAATTGACTCGTACTAAGCGGATTGAATTAGCAACTGCGATGAATCTCCTCTTGCAAGGCATGAGTTTTATGGAGTTGGGACAGGAATTTTCACGTAGCAAACTAGTGGCAACTGGAGCAAATGGAAATACCATTCAGGCAGATCATAAGCGCGCTATGAACAGTTATAACGCTCCCGACGCTGTCAATCAAGTAGACTGGGATTTATTAGCTCATCATCAAGAAAGTATCAACTATATCAAACAGATGATTCGTTTAAAAACGACAACAAAAGAATTTTCTTACCAGCATTATGATGACATTTACCAGCATGCCTTTGTACATTCAGCGCATTCCGGAAGTGGAATTGTCATTTTTGAAGTGAAAGATGATAATTATTACCTCGTAATTTTTAATGCAAGTGGTGATAGATACAATATTGAAGATATTGGAAATTTGAAACTTGTAGCTGGAAATAGTCGTCAAGTTAGCGATTCTTTTGTTGAAGATCTGACAGCTACAGTCTTTGAAGTCGTAGAATGGTAATATCAAAAGATGTCAAGATTTTTTCTTGACACCTTTTCTTTCTTGTGATAAGATAGAATGTGTTGGGAGTAGCTCTGCTATTCCTAAAAATAAAAAAGAGAAAAGAGAAATTTTTAAAATGGCAGTTAAAATCCGTTTAACTCGTATGGGTTCTAAGAAAAAACCTTTCTACCGTATCAACGTAGCAGACTCACGTTCACCTCGTGACGGACGTTTTATCGAAACAGTTGGAACATACCATCCACTTGTTGCTGAAAACCAAGTAACTTTAAAAGAAGATCGTATTCTTGATTGGTTGTCAAAAGGTGCTCAACCTTCTGATACTGTTCGTAACATTCTTTCAAAAGCTGGCGTGATGAAGAAATTCCACGATTCTAAATACTCTAAATAATAGAAGTGCAGGTTGACTATGGACACGATTGAAAATCTTATTATTGCGATAGTGAAACCTTTGATTTCACAACCAGATGCTTTAACTATCAAGATTGAAGATACACCAGAATTTTTGGAATATCATTTAGATCTTGACCCTAGTGATGTTGGACGTGTAATCGGTCGTAAAGGTCGCACGATCTCTGCGATAAGAACGATTGTTTATTCTGTCCCAACCGAAGATAAAAAAGTCAGAATTGTTATTGATGAAAAATAAAAATGGAGCCATTCAGGCTCTATTTTTTTGAAATCTATATAGAAATCATGTTTGAATTTTATAATAAAAATCCCAATTTTTCTAGTGCTTTTTCGACATAGTCTAAATCTTGTTGCGAATCAGCTTCTACTAGATGATAATGGACACCGTCTGTCAATTCAGATAAACCGCGGAAATTGGTCTCGTGAATTTGTTGAATGAAATGCTGAACGTCTCTGCGGCAAGTTAATTTCAGATAGGTTTGAATTTCCCCATAAACGGGATGCTCTACCATAATATTTTGAACTCGTCCACCATTATCTACAATTGCCAGTAATTCCGCTTCAATATCTTCAATCGTATGCTTAACTTTAAAAAGCTGGTGATAATATTTAGCACTATCATTCGTTTTGTAAATATAACCTCGATTTGTACTAATAATAGGGGCGCCATCTGCTCGTAAAACGGCAATGTCTTGTACAATGATTTGTCGAGTAACGTGGAATTTCTCTGCTAAAATTTGTCCATTTAAGGGAGTTTCCGCAGTTTTTAAAAGTTGTAATAAATCTGTTCTTCTTTGTTTTATCATAAATTCATTGTAGAATAAATCTGTTAAATATTCAAGATTTAGCGGATTTTTTGTAGAGCTTTATAGATAAATTGTGCAATGATAAAATCAACGATACTATGAATAATAGTTCCAACTCCTACGAGGATGAAAAGCAGATAAAACATATTTGCTGGAAAAGAAGTTGAGGCGTAAAAGATGAGGCAAGCAAGGACTTCAGCAATCGCATGAATAAAGGCAAGGACAATATTAAGAATCCAAGTCTGGATTGGTTTATCTAAAGCTTTAGGATATTTTTTTAGATAAAGAGCGCCTACCAAGCCGAAGAATAGGTGCGACAGGGCACGAAGAACAATAACAATAGGATAACCAGCTGCTAAGAATCCAAAGGTGGAACCTAGAATAACGACTAAAGTCATCAAAGGAGAGATAAACATGGCTAAAAAGATAGGGACATGGCTTGCTAACGTATAAGAAGCGGGTGGAATAATAATTTTTACAGGCATAATCATAGGAATGACAATAGCTAGCGCTGTCAAAAGAGCTGTGAGAGTTATAAATTGGTTTTTTGTTTTTGGTTTCATAATTTTCTCCTTTTAACTGTATATACACAAGTATAGTATACTGTTTTTTCAGATAATGTCAAGAGAAAATTTTGATAGAATAGGACAGAATTCCTAAACAATCTGTGTCATTTCTGTTAGAATGTCAGTAAGAGGAGAATATTATGATAGATGTAAAGAAACAACCGGAGTATATTTCCATTGATTCTTCCTTACGTTTGCGAAAGTATGATGGACAAGCTCACCTCGCTTTTTCTTGGTATCAAGACCTTGAGGTAATCCGTTTGATAGATGGTAGTCGAGAGCCTTACACACTTCAACGAATCAAGAAAATGTATGACTATCTTACTCGTCATGGAGAAGTGTATTTTATTGAAGTTTTGACAAATGCAGGTTGGCAGCCGATTGGTGATGTGAGTTTTTGGCAAGAGGACATGCCGATTGTGATTGGAGACTCAGCTTATCGTGGTCAGGGAATCGGGAGGACAGTTGTTCAGGCATTGGTTGAACGCGGACGCAAGTTGGGCTATAAGCGCTTGTATGTTCAAGAAATCTATGATGACAATGAAGCTTCTAAGAAGATGTTTGAGTCAGTAGGATTTTATCCTTTGGAAAAGACTGAAAATGGGCATCGCTATGCTTTGGATTTGATGCTTCCTTTGTCAGCTATTCAACCAAGTCAATTTTATCTTTCTGAAAAGAAATTAGAGCAGGTACAGATATGGTTCGATACAAAGGACATAAACGCCTTAAATCCTTTACCAATTAAGCGATTGAAAGGTAAAATCTTTTTCACTGATGGCCACAGCAGAGCATTTATAGCCTATCAATCTGGTTTTGAAGAGATTCCAGTTTATGCAGAAGAGGACGATTTGAATTGGGAGTTCTATTCCTATTGTCTTCAGGTTTGTGACAAAATAGGTATTGCTACAATAAAAGATTTAGAAAATCGGATTTTGTCTGTGTCGGATTACAAGAAAAATTGGTTAGATTGGTGTCAACGAGTCGCAAAGGAGTTTGAGGAATAAATAAAGATTGTGTTATAATGGTCAAGAAAACTGTTTCATATAGAAGAGGTCAAAAATGATTTATGAATTTTGTGCAGAAAATGTGACTAATTTGGAAAAAGCCACGCAGGCTGGTGCTCAACGAATTGAACTTTGCGATAATCTAGCAGTTGGCGGAACAACGCCTAGTTACGGTGTCATAAAAGCGGCTGTTAAGCTAGCAAAACCTTACAATGTGACCGTTATGACGATGATTCGTCCACGTGGGGGAGACTTTGTATACAATGACTTGGAAATGGAAATCATGCTAGAAGACATTCAAATGGCGCGCAGCGCTGGGACACACGGACTTGTTTTTGGTGTTTTGACAACTGCTAATAAAATTGATTATCCAAAAATGGAAAAATTATTAAAAGCCTCGCAAGGGCTGGAAGTCGTCTTTCACATGGCTTTTGACGCCATTCCAAGAGAACATCAATTTAGTGAAATGGACTGGCTAATGGAACATAGCGTGAAACGGATTCTAACTCACGGTGGACTGGCAGAAGAGCCAATTCAAGAGCATTTTTCTTGGTTATATGAATTGATAAATCATGCAGCTGGTCGGATTGATATTTTACCAGGAGGCGGTATTACGGTTGATAATCGTGATGAAATTGTTGCAAAGCTTGGGGTCAGTCAACTTCATGGCACCAAAATTGTATCTTAGAAAGTGAAGATCATGTTAGACTTATTTGAAAAATACCAAGCAAATCCAGAAAAATTACAAGCCTTTGGTTTTGAAAAAAGAGGAGTAGAGTTTGTTTATTCTCAGGAAATAATGAAGGGCGACTTTTTATTACAACTAAAATTACAGGGTGAGAAGCTGGACTACCAAGTGCTTGATCAAGAAACAGGTGATGAATATGTACAAGTCAAAATGGAGCAGATGATGGGTGAATTTGTTGGACAGGTTCGTGAAGCTTGTCAAGAGATTTTTCTGATGATTCGAACTAACTGTTTTGACGAAGTTGGTTTTCTTTATGAACAGAGCAGGCGCTTGCAGGAGTACGTAGCAAGAATCTATGACGGACGACTGGAATATCTCTGGGAAAATTCTTCAAAAAATAGCAATCTTCATGCTGGTGTTTTTCGACATCAGGATACTAAAAAATGGTATGGTATTTTTATGACGATAGACTGGTCGAAGTTTGAAAATGGCAAAACTGGTCAAATAGAAGTGCTGAATGTCAAAAACAATCAAGTGTCTGATTTACTTAAAAAAACAGGGATTTACCCAGCATTTCACATGAACAAAAAATATTGGCTGAGCCTGCCCTTGGATGATACTTTATCAGATACAGAACTTTTTTCCCTTTTGGATAAGAGCTTTGAATTGACCCAAAAGAAATGAGGAACACAGTTAGGTTGCGCTAGCTGCGTTTTATTTTTACAGATAATGCAACAAAATAGTGTATAATGGTAATCAGTAATAGCAGAGGAGAGAGTATGAATCTTATTAGAAAATTGGGCTGGTTTTTCAAACTGGAGAAAAAACGTTATATTATCGGAATTCTAGCCTTGTCTTTGGTTAGTGTTTTTAATTTAATTCCTCCTAGAGTAATCGGCGTGGTGATTGACCGCATTGCTAGCCGAAATCTAACGTCAGATCAGTTGCTTTTAAATCTTTTACTTTTAGTTGCTTCAGCCTTTATTATGTATGGTCTGCGTTATCTTTGGCGTCTATATATTTTTGGTACAGCAAATCATTTGGGACGACTTTTGCGTTCTCAGCTTTTTGAGCACTTTACCCAAATGGCACCGTCTTTTTACCAAAAATATCGAACGGGAGATTTGATGGCGCATGCAACAAATGATATTAATGCAGTTGTGAACGTGGCAGGTGGAGGCGTTATGTCGGCGGTAGATGCCACTATCACAGCTCTGGTAACGCTGTTGACTATGTTTTTTGTTTTAGACTGGCGCCTGACTTTGATTGCTATTTTGCCATTGCCATTTCTTTCTTGGGGAACCAGTTTAATTGGACGAAAAAATCATGAGAGCTTTAAAGCGGCTCAGGAGGCCTTTTCTGACTTGAATAACAAGGTACAGGAAAGCGTTTCAGGGATTAAAGTAACGAAATCTTTTGGCTATCAAAAAGCAGAAAGTCACTCTTTTGCTAGGACAAATCAGGATGTCTATGAGAAGAATATTCTCGCTGCTAAATACAATTCTCTCTTCGACCCTATGGTTCTGATTTTCATTGGCTTATCTTATGCGTTAACTTTGATTTTTGGAGGAATCTTCATCTCTAGAGGGCAATTTACAGTTGGGGAGTTAGTGACGTTTATTACTTATCTAGATATGCTGGTATGGCCTTTGCAGGCGATGGGTTATCTCTTTAATATTAGCCAGAGAGGAATGGTTTCTTATGAGCGGATTGAGCGACTGTTGACAGAAAAGTCGGATGTCAAAGAGACCAACAATCCCGTTTCCCCTATACAAAATGGTCGTTTGCTTTATGATATTCAGCGTTTTTCTTACGAGAAAGCAACCACTTTATCCAATATTCATTTTGCATTAGAAAAAGGGCAGACGCTAGGAATTGTTGGACAAACAGGTTCTGGCAAAACAACACTATTACGCCTGCTCATGCGAGAACAGGATATTCAAGAAGGTGCTATTTATCTGAATGATCATGATATTCGAGATTATAGCTTAAATGATTTGCGGAGCTTGATTGGTTACGTGCCACAAGAGCAGATTCTTTTTGCGATGTCAATTGCGGACAATATTCGTTTTGCAAATCCAGACTTGTCAGATGACGAAGTGATTCAAGCTAGTAAACTTTGTGGCCTTTATGAGGATATTATTGCCATGCCGGAAGGCTTTCATACGATTGTTGGTGAACGTGGAGTGTCACTTTCAGGGGGCCAAAAGCAACGTTTAGCGATGAGTCGTGCGCTCGTTCTGAAACCAGATATTTTAATCTTGGATGATTCTTTGTCTGCTGTTGATGCTAAAACAGAGCATTTGATTTTAGAAAACCTTAAGGGAGAAAGAGATGGTAAAACAACTATTATTACTGCTCACCGACTGTCAGCAGTTGTTCATGCAGATTTGATCTTAGTTATGGAAAATGGGCGCATTAAAGAGCGAGGCACACACCAAGAATTGCTGGCTCAAAATGGTTGGTATGCGCGCACTTATCATAATCAGCAATTGGCAGAAAGTCTGAAGGAGGAGTGATTATGAAAAAACAAGCAACTTTTCATCGCCTTCTGACTTATATGTGGCGTTATAAATGGGTGAGTATTTTGGCACTTGCTTTTATCTTTGCGACAACTTTGGTAACGACAGCTTTGCCACTTTTGGCTCGGTATTTCATTGACCATTTTATCAGTCGTCATCAGATTATGGCGGGATTTTATATTCTGATTCTCTATTATGCTCTTTTTCTGTTGAGGGTGCTATTTACTTTCTTAGGACAGTATTCTTTTGCCCGTGTGGCATATAGCATTGTTCGCGATCTGCGTCAGGAGAGTTTTGAAAATATTGAGCGGCTACGTATGGCTTATTTTGATCAAACGGCTGCAGGAGCGATTGTCTCCCGTTTGACGAATGATACACAAGCGGTAGCAGATATGTTTAGTAGCATCTTCTCAAGCTTTATAAGTTCCATTTTTATTCTTGTTGTAACAGTAGTGACGATGTGCACCTTGAATTGGCGCTTGACAGGACTTATTGTACTCTTTTTACCAGTCATGCTGGGCTCCATTTTACTTTATCAACGCTTATCTAATCGTCTCCTCAAACTCGTCCGAAGCAAACTGAGCGATTTGAATGTCAAACTTTCTGAAAGTATTGAGGGGATGCGAATTATTCAGGCGTTTGGTCAGGAAAAGCGTCTGATAAATGAATTTGAAACGATTAACGGCGAGCATTTGGAGTATACAGTTCGCTATCTCAATATCAATAGCCTTTTTCTGCGTCCAGCTATGTCTTTGCTGAAAATTTTAGCTTATGCGGTTATTTTAGCCTACTTTGGCTTTACTTGGCAGGTTGCAGGAGTGACAGCAGGGGTCATGTATGCTTTTATCCAATATGTCAATCAACTTTTCAATCCTCTGATTGATTTGATGCAAAATTACTCTGTTTTGCAGACATCTATGGTGGCTGCAGACCGTGTTTTTGCAATCATAGACCGTAGAGACTATGAGCCCAATCAAGCTAATCTTCTATTGAAAATTACAGCTGGGAATATTGAATTTCGTCATGTTTCCTTTTCATACGACGGCAAGCGTAATGTTCTGAAAAATATTTCATTTTCAGTCAAGCAAGGGGAAACAATCGCCTTTGTCGGTGCGACTGGCTCAGGCAAGTCTTCAATCATCAATCTTTGTCTGCGATTTTATGAATTTGAAAGAGGAGAAATTTTAATTGATGATAAAAATATTAAGAATTACAGCCAAGCTGAACTGCGCCGGAATATTGGTTTAGTTCTTCAAGATCCTTTCCTCTATCACGGTACCATTGCTTCTAATATCCAAATGTATCAAGAAAATATGAGTCGAGAGGATATTGTAGAAGCTGCGAAGTTTGTGGATGCTCACGATTTTATTAGTCAGCTTCCTGCAGGTTATGACAGTCCCGTAACTGAGCGAGGTGCGACTTTTTCAAGTGGACAAAGGCAATTGTTAGCTTTTGCCAGAACAATCGCTACCAAGCCAAAAATCTTGATTTTGGACGAGGCAACCGCTAATATCGACTCAGAGACCGAAGAACTTATCCAAACTTCGCTGAAAAAAATGCGCCAAGGACGAACAACGATTGCCATTGCTCACCGGCTGTCCACCATTCAGGACGCTAACTGCATTTATGTCATGGAGCAGGGGCGTATTGTCGAATCCGGCACACATGAAGAGCTTCTAGCGCTTAAGGGTACTTATTATAAAATGTATCAGTTGCAGGCTGGAATGATGGAAAAAGAGTAAAGTCTTAAAAAAGGAGTTTCGACTCCTTTTTATAAATATTCATTTAAGTGTTCTAAGGTTTTTTCTAGATCCCCGTATTTAATTTTTGCATATTGATAAGGACAATCCTGTATATAGCTTGCTTCAAAAAAATCTAGTGGCAGATTGCTATGTTTGAGGGAACTGATAGATTTAAGTCCACGTAGATCTAGTAAGATACCATCTCTATTGAGAAAGTAGGAAAGTTTGAGCTGATTTTGGCTTAAAAGTTTTCTAGCTCTCGTCAATTCTTTTTCTTGTTGATTGAGCAGAGAAAGACGATTTTTTTCAAACATGAGATTGTCAATATAAAGGGATAGAGCTTTCTGCATGATGAGATTGCTGTCGTAGTCTACTGCTTTTTTGTAGGCGATAAAAGTAGACTGAATAGCTGGAGGAAATAGCAGAGCTGTTATCCGAAGGGCGGGGAAGAGACTAGTAGAAAATGACTTGATATAGATGACATGCTGGCTGTCGTCCAAGTAATGAAAGGTCAGTTCGCGTTTGCTGTCAAAGTCAGCCAAATAATCATCTTCTATGATATAAACATCATAAAGCCGAGCGAGACGAATGATTTCTTCCTTCTCCTTTCGACTATAAGAATGCCCCAAGGGATAATGAAAGCGCGGGATAGTATAGAAGAATTTGATACGACCAGATTGAAAAATCCGCTCCAATTCTTCTAAATCAATCCCTTCTGGAGTTCGCTCAATTGTTTGATAAGGAAGTTTTTGAGCGGTTAGCAAATCATTTATCCGATGATAGGTCGGCTGCTCAACTAGAATTTCATATTTTTTATTTGGAAAGGCAATTTGCGAAAGAATATAAAGAGCTTGCTGGGTACCAGATGTCAGAACTAGCCTGTCAGCAGAGGTGTAGATAGCTGAATCCAGAAGCAGCTGCTGGACAGATTGTCGTAAGTCTTCCAGCCCTTCTTGCTGAGAATAGTAGTTAAAAAGATAATTCTCTCGTCCAATCAGCGTTTCATTAAGACAAAGTCGAAAGTCTTCATAAATTTGGTAGTGGTCATCTCTGACGGTTAATTCTATGTCCTGCTGGTCTTCCAGACTATTTTCCAGCACATAGTAGCCACTTTTAGGAACTGCATAGATATACTTCTGATATTTCAACTCTATCAGTGCCTTCTGGGCTGTGTCTTTGCTACAGCGATAGTCGTCTGCCAGCTGACGGACAGAAGGAATCTTTTGTCCCTTGGACAATTTCCCACTTTTAATATCTTGGCTAATCTGATCTATGATACATTGATACTTAGGTTTTATCATTTTAACTGTCCCCATACAGAAGAATTTTTTCTCTATTGTAACGTATTTTGAAATCTTTTACAATCAGGAAATGATGTATGGTATTTGTTATTGACGGTAGCGATTGAAATATTTTTAAATATTAAAACATTTTGCTTATTATTATGTTATAATGTGTATGATAGCGCTTTAAATATGATTTGTAGCAAAATTTTTATAAAAGGAGAGCATCATGAACGGTTTGGTTTTAGGATTGGATATCGGTATTGCATCTGTCGGAGTAGGAATTTTAAATAAAGAAACAGGTGAAATTATTCACGCTAATTCGAGAATTTTTCCTGCTGCAACTGCCGATAGCAATGTAGAACGTCGTGGATTTAGACAAGGCAGAAGACTTGGTCGAAGGAAGAAACATCGCAGCGTTCGCTTAAACGACCTTTTTGAAGAATTCGGTTTTGTAACAGATTTTTCTGATGTCCCTTTAAACTTAAATCCTTATATTCTGCGTGTGAAAGGTTTGAGTGAGGAATTAACAATTGAAGAGTTGTTTATTGCGCTTAAAAACATTATTAAACGGCGTGGTATCAGCTATTTGGATGATGCTAGTGAAGATGGAGAAACAGCTTCCAGTGAATATGGAAAAGCAGTTGAAGAAAATAGAAAATTACTTACCGATAAGACTCCTGGACAAATTCAATTAGAACGCTTTGAAAAATATGGGCGGGTTCGTGGTGATTTCACTGTAGTTGAAAATGATGAAAATCATCGTCTTATTAATGTTTTTTCAACCTCTTCTTATAAAAAAGAAGCTGAAAGGATTTTGAAAAAACAACAGGAATATAATCAAGATATTTCAGATGAATTTATTCAAGACTATTTAACAATTTTGACCGGTAAACGCAAGTATTATCATGGTCCTGGAAATGAAAAGTCAAGAACGGACTACGGACGCTTTAGAAAAGATGGAACAACTTTAGAAAATATTTTCGGTATTTTAATTGGAAAATGTACTTTTTATCCTGGTGAATATCGAGCAGCAAAGGCGTCATATACCGCGCAGGAATTTAATTTGCTCAACGACCTCAATAATTTAACAGTTCCAACTGAAACGAAAAAATTAAGACCAGAACAAAAGCGGCAGATTGTCGAGTATGCTCGAACTGCAAAAACTTTAGGAACTCCAACTTTACTTAAATATATTGCTAAGTTAGTAGATGGTTCTATTGATGACATAAAAGGATATCGGATTAATAAATCTGATAAACCGGAGATGCATACTTTTGACGCCTATCGTAAAATGAGAACACTAGAACTGGTGGATGTAGATATATTATCAAGAGAAACCTTGGATGATTTAGCGCACATTCTAACCTTGAACACAGAAAGTGAAGGTATTTTAGAAGCTCTTAACAGTAAAATGTCTGGTACATTTACCAAAGAGCAGATTGATGAGTTAATTCAGTTTAGGAAGAAAAACAGTGCGGTATTTGGAAAAGGTTGGCATAATTTTTCTCTTAAGTTAATGAATGAATTGATTCCGGAGCTTTATGAGACTTCAGAGGAGCAAATGACTATTTTGACTCGTCTAGGTAAACAAAGAAGTAGAGAAATTTCAAAACGAATTAAATACATAGATGAAAAAGAATTAACAGATGAAATTTATAACCCTGTTGTTGCCAAATCTGTCCGTCAGGCTATTAAAATCATCAACTTAGCGACCAAAAAATATGGCATTTTTGATAATATTGTCATTGAAATGGCGCGTGAAAGCAATGAAGATGATGAGAAAAAAGCAATTCAAAACGCCCAAAAAGCCAATGAAGATGAAAAGAAAGCAGCAATGGAAAAAGCTGCTGATCTATACAATGGTAAAAAAGAGTTACCAGACAGTATTTTTCATGGACACAAAGAGTTAGCAACCAAAATTCGCCTTTGGCATCAACAGGGAGAACGCTGCCTTTATACAGGAAAGAACATCTCTATTCATGATTTAATTCATAATCCACATCAGTATGAAATTGATCATATTCTGCCGCTTTCACTTTCTTTTGATGATGGCTTAGCCAATAAGGTTCTGGTGTTAGCAACAGCTAATCAGGAAAAGGGACAGAGAACACCATTCCAGGCTTTAGATAGTATGGATGATGCGTGGTCTTACAGAGAGTTCAAACAATATGTCCGGAATTCTAAAAGCTTAAGTAATAAGAAAAAAGACTATCTGCTGACCGAAGAAGATATCAGCAAGATTGAAGTAAAACAAAAATTCATTGAGCGCAATCTCGTGGACACACGTTACTCATCACGGGTAGTCCTAAATACTTTGCAGGAATTTTACAAAACAAATGATTTCGATACAAAAATTTCGGTTGTTCGTGGTCAATTTACATCACAACTGAGAAGAAAGTGGAAAATTGAAAAAAGTCGTGATACCTATCACCATCACGCAGTAGATGCTCTCATCATCGCGGCCTCCAGTCAGTTGAGACTCTGGAAAAAGCAGAATAATCCTTTGATTTCTTATAAAGAAGGGCAGCTTGTAGATCCTGAAACGGGAGAGATTCTTTCACTGACAGATGACGAATATAAGGAACTTGTTTTCAGACCACCATATGATTATTTTGTAGATACATTGAAGAGCAAATCGTTTGAAGACAGTATCTTGTTTTCTTATCAAGTGGATTCTAAATATAACCGAAAAATATCAGATGCTACAATCTATGGAACTAGAAAAGCTCAGTTGGGGAAAGATAAGCAGGAGGAAACTTATGTACTTGGAAAAATTAAGGATATCTATTCTCAAAAGGGCTATGAAGATTTTATCAAGAGATATAAGAAAGATAAAACTCAATTCTTGATGTATCACAAAGATCCACAGACCTTTGAAAAAGTTATTGAAGAAATTCTTAAAACCTATCCTGACAAAGAGTTAAACGAAAAGGGTAAAGAAATTCCCTGCAATCCTTTTGAAAAGTATAGACAGGAAAATGGACCTGTTAGAAAATACAGCAAAAAAGGTAATGGTCCGGAGATTAAGAGCCTTAAGTATTATGATGAGGTTTTGGGAAAGAACATTGACATAACTCCTAAAAATAGTTTGAATAAAGTTGTATTGCGTTCTCTTAATCCATGGAGAACCGATGTATATTTCAACCACGAGACCAGAAAGTATGAATTTTTAGGATTGAAGTATTCTGATTTACGTTATCTTAAAGGCGAGCATAGATATGGAATTTTAATTGGAGATTATAAGAAAATCAAAGATAAGGAAGGTATCGAAAAGGAATCAGAGTTTAAGTTTACGCTTTACAAGAATGATTTAATTCTGATAAAAGATACAGCAAAAGGAAAGGAGGAGTTGTTTCGATTTTGGTCTAGGACAGGAAAGGATAATGCGAAAACATTCGAAAAAAATAAAATTGAATTAAAGCCGTATAGTAAATCACAGTTTAAAAAAGGAGAAGACACAAATGTCTTAGGTAAACTATACGCTTCATCAAATCAGCTTCAAAAATCTTTTGGCACTCTAGAAAATCTCTCCATCTATAAAGTCAGAACAGATGTTCTAGGCAACAAATATTTCATTAAAAAAGAGGGTGATCAACCACAGCTCAATTTTAAGAAAAAACTTTAAAAAAGAGTTGCAAACGCTTTTGCAATGTATTATAATAGTGACTGTAAGGGACGCCTTACACAGTTACTTAAATCTTGCAGAAGCTACAAAGATAAGGCTTCATGCCGAAATCAACACCCTGTCTATGACGGGGTGTTTTCGTGTTGTAAAGGAGTTTTTATGACGTGGAGAATTGTACATATCTGTCAAAGTGAAAAGATGAGACTAAAATTAGACAATTTGTTAATAAAGAAAATGGGGGAAGAGTATACAATCCCTTTAAGCGATATTTCAATCATAGTAGCTGAAGGTGGTGATACTGTCGTTACTCTTCGGTTGTTGAGTGCTTTAAGTAAGTATAATATCGCCTTAATTGTATGTGACAATGAACACTTACCAACGGGAATTTATCATTCTCAAAATGGGCATTTTCGGGCCTATAAACGACTGCAAGAACAGTTGCTCTGGTCTCAGGAACAAAAAGATAAGCTCTGGCAACTTGTTACCTATTTTAAAATCAATAATCAGCAGGATGTTTTGGCAATGTTTGAAAAGAATCTTGATTGTATCCAATTGTTAGCGGATTATAAGGATCATATTGAACTAGGAGATAAGACAAATCGAGAAGGACATGCCGCTAAGGTCTATTTCAATGAATTATTTGGCAAGAAGTTTATCCGTGTAACTCAGCGAGAATCAGATGTCATTAATGCGGGGTTGAATTACGGATACGCCATTATGCGAGCACAGATGGCAAGAATCGTTGCTGGATATGGACTAAATGCTTTAATTGGAATTTTTCATAAAAATGAATACAACCAGTTCAATCTGGTGGATGATTTAATGGAACCTTTCCGCCAAATTATTGATGTTTGGGTTTATGAACATTTGAGAGATGAAGAATATTTAAAATATGAATTCCGCTTGGCTTTAACAAATCTACTGAACGCAAAAATTAAATATGGCAAAGAAACCTGCTCGGTCACAGTTGCAATGGACAAATATGTAAAAGGTTTTATCAAATGTATTGCTGATAAAGATACAACAAAGTTTTACTGTCCAATAGTTTCTAGTTTGGAATGGAGTATGTAATGAGGTATGAAGCGATGAGATTATTATGTTTCTTTGACTTGCCAATGGAAACCAATCAGGAAAAACGAACCTATCGTAATTTTCGCAAAGAATTGATTGCCAATGGGTTTGAAATGCTGCAGTTTTCTGTATATTATCGAACTTGCCCAAACAGAAGTTTTGCCAGTAAATTTTATAAAAAGCTGAAACAAAGCAATTTACCAAGTGGCAATGTCCGTTTACTAGCTGTTACAGAAAAGCAATTTTCAGAAATGGTCTTGATTATCGGAGGGAAGACCAAGCAAGAAGAAGTAATAAGTGATAATAAGTTGGTGATTATATGAAAATGAATTTTACACATCCTTATAGAGAGAATTTATCTATTAATTTTGGCCCGTTTACTCAAATAGTGGGAGATAATCAGCAATTAAAATACTATATGTGGCAGCTCTTAATTTGGTATTTCAACGGTAAAAAGTATAATGTAGAAGACTTGAACCTTTTTGGACAAATGGAACCAGAAATTACCGAAGAGAATACGATTTTTAAAAGAACAGATTACAAGATTATTTCTATTTCAGATATCCAAGATTTAATCGAGCAAATGGCTTATAAAAAAGGGACTGTATCGTTTGATTTTTTGAAGTCAAAACTAGATAATCTTGAAATAATGGAACAGATAGATTATATCAATGATAAGCTGGATCAAATTTCAATGATTGTAAATAAACGTTTGAATTTTCAAATTGAAGATATACATTACCATACAGAAAGTCAGTATTTTACAACTGAGCAGCTGATTCTTAAGAATTTTTTACCTTATTTTGGGTTCAAAGATAAGAATATATCGTTTGAATTTGTCGAAAATGAAACGAAATTTATTATTTTTATGCAAATGCTAGAACAGTTAATTCAAGGCCAGACCAATCGTATTTTGCTCGTCCTTAGAAATATGGACGATTACTTAAGTTATTCCTCATTTGTAAAATGTTGTGAGCAATTACAGAGAATGGCCGACAATTACAGTAATTTTAGTGTCATTATTTTCCCGTCAAATGAAGGCTATCTTTATTTGAATCGCGAGAATATGGAATACGTCAATATTGTTTCTGATTTGGTTGAACATTTTTATGAATTTTCTTTTATGTATGAAAGGTTTATTGGTCAATATCCTACTAACGACGTACCTACAGAAGATGATTTCATCGTCTCTTTGCAAAAGATTTCACCATATTTATTTAGTAAAGACGTGACACATATGAGTTTATCTATCCAAGATATAGTAACCTTGAAAATTATGAACAGTTTATACCATTATAACAAGAAAATTCATTTTGCTTATAATCCACCTACTCAATTATTAATTAATTTTTTAAAAAATTAAGATTGACAAGCTCATCAAAGGACTTTATAATCAATGTAAGGGTACAAAAATCAAAAAATTTTTTAATTTGAGGTTTTTGTACTCTCAAGATTTAAGTAACTGTACAACCTATTCTATGGCACATCCAGATGACTCTAAGTTTTTGTACTCTCAAGATTTAAGTAACTGTACAACAACCTTCTCCGTCAATTCTTGTTACTATTGGTTTTTGTACTCTCAAGATTTAAGTAACTGTACAACAAATGTAAGGTAAAGTTTGACTATTGGTCAGTTTTTGTACTCTCAAGATTTAAGTAACTGTACAACCGCAAACTTGAAAATATGAGTTTGAAAAATGTTTTTGTACTCTCAAGATTTAAGTAACTGTACAACTCATAAAAAGTCAATTGATTGAAATTTTCGTTTTTGTACTCTCAAGATTTAAGTAACTGTACAACAAATAAAGTTATAAAATAAAGTTATAAATAGTTTTTGTACTCTCAAGATTTAAGTAACTGTACAACAGAACTTGCGATATACAAAGTACTGACTATGTTTTTGTACTCTCAAGATTTAAGTAACTGTACAACTCAATAACCGTTTGTTGTTGCTGATGTGCAGTTTTTGTACTCTCAAGATTTAAGTAACTGTACAACCTCTGGATTATGAGAGCGGAGCGAGCGCTAGTTTTTGTACTCTCAAGATTTAAGTAACTGTACAACTTTACGCTATTCCGAGCGGCGATCTTGATTGTTTTTGTACTCTCAAGATTTAAGTAACTGTACAACTTTTAGCTTTAGGAGCTGAAGATCTATTTGGTTTTTGTACTCTCAAGATTTAAGTAACTGTACAACCATTTCTTCTAAACAAATTAAAATAAGCTCGTTTTTGTACTCTCAAGATTTAAGTAACTGTACAACATGATAGACCAACGGCAACCACTATTAAAAGTTTTTGTACTCTCAAGATTTAAGTAACTGTACAACTCATCTACACCGACAAGGACCTTACCGTTGGTTTTTGTACTCTCAAGATTTAAGTAACTGTACAACTGTTTTCATTGAAAGTAAAGTAAGAGCCAAGTTTTTGTACTCTCAAGATTTAAGTAACTGTACAACTATCATGAGAATGATATTCTGCTTGCATGGTTTTTGTACTCTCAAGATTTAAGTAACTGTACAACCGAAGAACGCTTATTCTATCCAATCTCTTAGTTTTTGTACTCTCAAGATTTAAGTAACTGTACAACATCTCAAAAGATATATAATAGTCTTGTAAGGTTTTTGTACTCTCAAGATTTAAGTAACTGTACAACTTATCCATTTGATACTAATCCAAAGTGGGTGTTTTTGTACTCTCAAGATTTAAGTAACTGTACAACTACATTAGGAATTGTTTGATGTAAAAGAATTGTAATCTAATAGTTATCTGAGTAATACATTAGCGGAATTGTAATTTAGGCTGAAATGGTTTATAATGAAAAGTAGCAAGTATATTAGGAGGCCGTCTAATGGAGAGAAAAATTAAAAAATCGGTAGTTGCGACCGGTTTAGCTGCAACCACTATTATTTCAGGCAGTTTATCACATCAAGTAAATGCCGAAGAAGTAAAAACACAATCTACTGAGCCAAAGACATCTGAAAAAATCACCAAACCAGTTACAGAAACAGATGTTCAATCAGCAAAGATGCAAGCCGATGCTGCAAAGGTTCAGACAGATGCTCAGCAAAAGGTTGTAGAGCAAGTCAAAGGAGATGTAAATACTTCAAAGGACGCGGTGGCAGATAGCGAAAAAGCTGTTGCAAATGCTGAGGCAGAAAAGAAAGAAGCAACTCCAGAAGTTATTGAAACCGCAAAAGAAGAAGTGGCGACATCAGAGAAGGCGGTTACAACAGAGGAAAATAAGGTTCAAGAAGCAGAACAGTCTGAAACAAAGGCAAAAGAAGCTGTTAAAAATCAAGAAAATGTTGTTGCAGGGCAACAATCACTTGTTGATGTAGCACAACGTGAATTAGATACAGCAAAAGCTCCGGTTGCAAATGAGCAGCAAGAGCTCAACCAAGCACAAGATTCAGAAAAACAAGCAGAAAAAGATTTAGCAGAAAAGCAAAATAATCTTGCTAAAGTGAAGGAAGAAGTTGCTAATCTTCCTAAAGAAATCAAATCAGCAACTGAACAAGTCAAGCAAAGTGAGCAAAAAGTTGCAGAAAATCAAGCGGCTATTGATCAAAAAGCAGGTGAAGTAGCCCGTGCTGAACAGTCAGCTACCAATAGAAGAAACGTTGATTTAAGCAAAGCAACCTACGGTGAATTTTTACAACACGCTAAAACAAATGGAGCTAACCAAGCGATTCGTAATGCAGCTGCTGAAGCTCTAGCAACTTATGAAAGAGCTAAACGTGAAGATGGTATTACAGTTGGTTCTGATGCAACAAGTCCAGCAACTTTAGCAAATAACTTAAAAGCAATTGAGTTAGTTAGAGCGATCAATGCTTATCGTAGACAAGCTGGATTAAAAGAATTATTGATTGATCCTTACAAAAATCCAGCCAGCCAAGTCCAAACTCTTTATTTTAGAAGAGCAAATTGGCATATGGGCAAATATTTTGGCAATGAAAACGTAGCCATTAATAGCTCTGTAAGAGGAGCGGTTGACTACTGGTACAGTGAAAAAACAAAATATATGGCTGAGGCAGCTAAGTATGGCTTAACAACCAATGAGCGAGACATTGATTCCAATCAAATTTATACCACCTTACGTAATCGTGGTCAACTTGCTTTCTTCTATAGAGTTGGTCACTATCTTCAAATGATGGATAAAAACTTTAATTCGATTTCAGCAGCATATTATAGTAATCCAAATCCATATAATAATTTATATGAAGTTGGTTTCCACACAGCATCTAATGAACGTTTCAATAACGGTACACTTCTTAGCGCAGATGCTTATGAGCAAGCAATCCGTAATTTTGCTGGTGCTGCAAAAGCTGCAGATGCACAAGCAACAGTAGCCAAGAATCAATTAGCTATGTTGCGAGCTCAAAGAACAGGCTATGTATCTACTTTAAATATCCAAAAGGCAAAATTAGCAGAGCTTCAAAAGTTGGCTGCGAATCGTTCAGCTGCCCTTGCTACTGCGAATGCTGGAGTGATTACAGCAGAAGCTGCTTTGACAAAAGCGAAGCAAAATGTTGTGGCAAAAGAAGCTACTTTGAAGCGCGCCACTGCAGCTATTGCATCCAAGCTGGCACCAAAACAAGCAGCATTAGCAAAAGAACAAGGATTACTAGAAACTGCTAAAAATAAACTAGCAGAACTCAAGAAAGTCTTAATTACAGCAGAGTTAAATGTTGCCAAGGCAAAAGATGCTTTGCAAACTAGTCAAACCAAGCTAAAAGAAGCACAAGATAACTTGGAAAAATTACAAAATGCACCACAAGCACTTGAAGCAGCTCAAAAGGCTCTTCAAGCTGCACAAGCTGACTATGCCTCTAAGGTTAAAACGTTAAAAGATGAAGAAGCAAAACTAGAGATTTCTCGTTCAATTTATACCAAGTTACAGGAAAACTATGAACAATTGAGAAGTCAACTTTCTCCGAAAGCTCAAGAAAAAACAGGTGGAGGAGTACAAAAGTTACACTTATCCAGAACTTACCAACCAAAACCATTGTTAGTCAGACAACAAAATAACGCTCAAAAAGTTCTGCCTGCTACGGGTACTAAAGCAGATCAGATTGCTGCATTAGGACTGCTACTTGGTTTAGGAACTCTAGCTAGTGCTCGCCGTCGTAAAAGAAATAACGAAGATTAAATAATTGAAGATTTTAGAAAAAATCTAATCTTTCTTCCCAAAGGCAAACAACTCTGTTTTCGAGTGTTTGTCTTTTTGATTGAGATAATTAAAATCAACAGTGAAGAAATGATAATAAAATAGAATTTAAATAGAATGTAACTTCTGCCTGATAGATATTTAAAGTATCTATCATTTTGAGAATCAGCACAAAAATAGTATAATAAACTGTATTCTCTTAACGAAACGAATAAAACTAAAGGAGTTTTCTATGCAAGTCATCAAACGTAATGGCGAAATTACTGATTTTAATCCAGATAAAATTTATCAAGCTATTTTGAAAGCAGCACAAACGGTTTATGTCTTGACAGACGATCTACGTCAAAATTTAGCGCTTGTAACTAAAAAAGTAGTGTTAGATCTGGAGGAGGCTGGTGTTGAACGAGCTACTATCAGTATGATTCAATCTATGGTAGAAAATCGTCTGCTAGGTGCTGGTTATATCACTATTGCCGAGCATTATATTTCCTACCGCTTGCAACGAGATTTGGAGCGCAATGGTTATGGCGATCATATTGCAGTCCATTTACATTTTGAACAAATTCGATAATAAATTTACAGCCTAGATTACAGAATGAAGTAGTTGGCAGATTTTTTTGAAAAATTTGCTAAAAATCAACTTCCTTTTAAGTTAATAATAATGCTTGTTCTAGAAAAGTTTACCACATTCCCTTAATTTCTGGGACTTGACAAGTGTATTTTAATATGATAAAATTTAAAAGATTTTAAGCTTGAAGGGAGTGAAAAAAATGTCAAAAACAGTAGTACGTAAAAATGAATCCCTTGACGATGCTCTTCGTCGTTTCAAACGTGCGGTTACTAAAGCTGGTACTCTTCAAGAAACACGCAAACGTGAATTCTATGAAAAACCTTCTGTAAAACGGAAACGTAAATCAGAAGCAGCTCGTAAACGTAAAAAATTCTAATTGAGCAAAATGACAGACTTCGGTCTGTTTTTTGTTTCTATTTAGATAAAATCGAACTCGTACTCAATAAAAATCATTAGTTTTAGCAGGTTTGCCGTATGGACGTTATCTGCCATCTCAAAACTCCACCGCAAGTTTAATAGAAGTAGCAGCTAGAGGGGCAGGTTAAGGCAAACAGAATATCAAGAAACCGTGAGAGTAAACAAAAACACTGATTTTCATCAGTGAATTTTTTTCATGATTATTTGCTTTCGAGCAATGCTTTGATTTCTTGAAGAACTTCTAATTCAGTTGGTCCTGCAGCTTCTTCAGCAGTGTCTTCTTCTTTTTTAGTAAGACTTTGCGCTTTTTCAACAGACTTGACGATGAAGAAGAGAACTGTTCCGATAACGAGGAAATTGATAACAGCGCTTAAGAAACTACCGTATGCAATCCCATTCCATTTTAAACCAGCAATTTGTTCTACACCAGCAGCTTTTAAAGCTGGATTGAGAAAGAGTGGAGTAATAACATCTCCAATAAGCGAAGTTACAATAGCTCCAAAAGCATTGGCAATGATAACACCGACTGCTAAATCAATTACATTGCCGCGAAGCAAAAACTCTTTAAGATCCTTTAACATTTTCTTTTTCCTTTCAAAATACTAAAACATATTGTATCTTAAAAAAGGGAAAAGTTCAATAAAATGTCTAAAAAGCATAGTGAATATTTTACTTTTTGACAAATTTGTTATAAAATGTAAGTTGTTATTCTATGATAAATTGGGGGTATTGTCTATTGATTGATAAAGAAATCATTTCTGATATTAAAAATAGCGTCAATATCATCGAAATCATAGGAGAAGTCGTTGCTCTAACGAAAGCTGGAAGGAATTATCTAGGGCTTTGTCCTTTTCATGGTGAAAAAACTCCGTCATTCAACGTGGTAGAAGAAAAGCAATTTTATCACTGTTTTGGCTGTGGAAAGTCAGGTGATGTCTTTAAATTTATTGAAGATTATCGCGGTGTTTCTTTTATGGACGCTGTACAAATTGTTGCAGATCGTGCAGGGATTCCATTAGAAATAGAGCATAGTAGAAAAGAGCAGTCAACACATACACATCGTCATCAGGCACTTTATGACATTCATGCGGAAGCTGCAAGGTTTTACCATGCAGTATTGATGACAACAAAGATAGGAGAAGAAGCACGTTCTTATCTTTATGAACGTGGCTTAACAGATGAGGTTATCAAGCATTTTCAAATTGGTTTAGCGCCTAATGAAAGCAACTATCTTTATAAAAGTGTTAGCGGGAAATTTGATGAGCAAGTCATTATAAATTCTGGTTTGTTCAACTTAGCTGATAACAATCTGGTTTATGATGCCTTTCAAAATCGGATTATGTTTCCATTGACAAATGATACTGGGCAAGTCATTGCTTTTTCAGGTCGTATTTGGCAAGCAAGCGATATAGAGCAGAAAGTTGCTAAGTATAAGAATAGCCGCAGTACACCAATTTTCAATAAAAGTTATGAGTTGTATCATCTGGACAAAGCCAAACCGACTATTAAGAAAAGTCACGAAATTTACTTAATGGAAGGCTTTATGGATGTTATAGCCGCTTATCGTGCTGGAATTGAAAATGCTGTGGCCTCTATGGGGACTGCTTTGACGCATGAGCATGTGGAGCATCTTCGTAAATTCGCAAAGAAAGTCATTTTAACGTACGATGGTGACAAAGCAGGACAAGCAGCGACAGCAAAAGCTCTGAATGAATTGCACGATTTATCAGTTGAAATCGTCAGGATTCCTGATAATATGGATCCAGATGAATTTATCAAAAAGAATTCTGCTGATGATTTACAAAATTTACTGACTAAAACACGAATTAGTGATATAGAGTTTCTTTTGAACTATTTGAAACCAGATAATATCGAAAACTTGCAAGCTCAAATTGAATTTGTTGAACAAATGTCTCCTTTGATTGCGCAGGTTCAATCAATTACTGCACAAAATTCCTATATTTATATGTTAGCTGAATTGTTACCTGATTTTGACTACCAGCAGGTGGAGCAAGCTGTTAATAATCATCGTTTAGTAAATAGAAGAGAGCAACAACAGCAATCTCATCAACAAGTGTCAAGATTTGACATTCCGGTAACGCAGCAAGTATCGCGGCTAATTAAGGCAGAGAGTCATCTTCTGCAGCGGATGATTGATAATCCTGTGATTTTAAATGATTATCGTTTGAGGAAAGATTTTCATTTCGCAACAGTAGAATTGCAGACTTTGTACGATATTTTAAAAACAAATGGCGAGGTAACACCACAAGATTTGTCTGAGCAAAATGATTCGGTACAGCAGGCTTGGTATCGGGTCTTAGAAGAAAATCTACCAGAGGAAGTTTCTGAGCAGGAACTGGTCGAAGTGGAGCAAACGCGAGATAAGGAATTGCTTCGCAAAGAAAATCAATTGATTGGTAAAAAAGTCCGTGAAGCATCTCATAACGGGGATGCAGATACGGCATTAGAAGAGCTAGAACGATTTATTGCTCAAAAAAGGAGAATGGAGTAGGAATGGCTACAAAACAAAAAGAAGTAACAACTTTTGATGTTCAAGTTGCAGAATTTATTCGCAACCATAAAAAAACTGGTACAGCAACCGATGATGAAATCAATGATCGGCTAGTCATTCCATTTACTTTGGAAGCTGATGGCATTGAAGATCTTCTTCAACGGATTCAGGACGCAGGGATTGCTATTACGGATAAAGAAGGCAACCCAAGTGAACGGGTTTTAAATACAGAGGAAGAAGAAGCTGAATTAACAGATGAGGAGTTGCTTGGTAGCAATTCTGCTAAAGTGAACGACCCTGTCCGTATGTATTTAAAGGAAATTGGTGTTGTTCCGTTATTGACCAATGAAGAAGAGCAAGAATTAGCTGTTCTTGTGGAGCAAGGCAACTTAGAAGCGAAACAACGTTTGGCAGAAGCTAATTTGCGGTTGGTTGTCTCTATTGCTAAGCGCTATGTTGGACGCGGCATGCAGTTTCTTGACTTGATTCAAGAAGGCAATATGGGATTGATGAAAGCCGTTGACAAGTTTGACTATACCAAAGGTTTCAAATTTTCAACCTATGCTACTTGGTGGATTCGCCAAGCGATTACCCGTGCGATTGCTGACCAAGCGCGTACGATTCGGATTCCGGTTCACATGGTTGAGACAATTAATAAATTAGTTCGGGAACAACGAAATCTTTTGCAAGAATTGGGGCAAGATCCAACGCCAGAGCAAATTGCGGAGCGCATGGATATGACACCAGACAAAGTTCGTGAAATTTTGAAGATTGCTCAAGAGCCGGTCTCTCTTGAAACACCAATTGGAGAAGAAGATGATAGTCATCTTGGCGATTTCATTGAGGATGAAGTGATTGAAAATCCAGTTGATTATACAACACGTATCGTTCTGCGTGAGCAATTAGACGAGGTTCTTGACACATTAACAGACCGTGAAGAAAATGTACTACGTCTGCGTTTCGGTCTAGATGATGGAAAAATGCGTACGCTGGAAGATGTTGGAAAAGTCTTTAACGTAACTCGTGAACGGATTCGACAAATTGAGGCCAAAGCCCTACGCAAATTGCGTCATCCAAGTCGTAGCAAGCCACTTCGTGACTTTATTGAGGATTAGTAGATAAAAGGAGGCACCATGGCATACACAAACGAACAAATTGATGATATTAAAAATCGTATCTTAGAAAGTTTAGAGCAAGTTATTGACCCTGAATTAGGAATTGATATTGTAAACCTTGGTTTGATTTATGAGATTCGATTCAATGGTGAAAACGGCGAGACACAAATTGATATGACTTTAACAACAATGGGCTGTCCACTGGCTGACTTATTAACTGATCAGATTCATGATGCGATGTCAGATGTACCTGAAGTGAGCAAAGTAGAAGTTCGATTGGTGTGGTATCCTGCCTGGACTGTGGATAAAATGAGTCGCTACGCTCGTATTGCTCTAGGGATTAAATAAGAATATAGCAGCATGACTTGATTATGCTGCTTTTGTTTTGCTCAAACATTCAGAATTTGTGTAATATTTTAACTTTATACTTTATATCACTTGAAGTATTGTAAGAATCTGTTATAATGGTTGAACATACTGAATTTTAGAAAAGGGAGAGAAGATGATTAAAAAAGGAGCACTGACAGGATTACTCTTGTTTGGAATATTTTTCGGCGCAGGGAATTTAATCTTTCCGCCAACTTTAGGAGCTTTGTCTGGCGAACACTTCTGGTCAGCGATTGCAGGATTCGTACTTTCAGGAGTTGGAATTGCTATTTTAACATTGATTATCGGTACTTTAAATCCCAAAGGCTATGTTTACGAAATTTCTAAAAAGGTTTCTCCTTGGTTTGCGACCAGTTACTTGGTGGTTCTGTATCTAGCGATTGGTCCATTTTTTGCCATTCCTCGGACGGCAACGACTTCTTATGAAGTTGGGATTGCACCATTGCTTTCGAGTAATATGACTGGATTAGGACTTATTATTTTTACAATCTTGTATTTTGTGGCTGCTTACTTGATTTCATTAAATCCCTCCAAAATTTTGGATCGGATTGGTCGGATTTTGACTCCTGTGTTTGCCATTTTGATTGTCATTCTAGTCATTTTAGGGGCGATAAAATATGGAGCAGCTGCACCGCAAGCTGCTAGCACGGAATACGCAAAAGCAGCTTTTGGAACTGGCTTCCTTGAAGGATATAATACGCTTGATGCACTTGCCTCTGTTGCTTTTAGCGTTATCGCTGTGCAAACATTGAACCAACTCGGCTTTGCTAATAAAAAAGAATATATCTCAACGATTTGGATTGTTGGAATTGTTGTTGCATTGGGATTTAGTGCGCTTTATATCGGATTGGGATTTCTTGGAAATCATTTCCCAATTCCGGCTGATGTAATAGCTTCTGATGCCAATAAAGGAGTTTATGTCTTATCTCAAGCTACACAAGCTATTTTTGGTCCGACAGCACAGATTTTCCTTGCAGCCATGGTAACAGTGACCTGCTTTACGACTACGGTTGGTTTGATTGTTTCAACATCAGAATTTTTCAATAAAACCTTTCCTAAAATCAGCTACAAAATTTATGCAACAGTCTTTACATTGATTGGATTTGCAATTGCAAATCTTGGTTTGGGAGCGATCATTCAGTATTCAGTTCCTGTCTTGCAAATTTTGTACCCGATTACCATTGCGATTGTAATGATTGTGATTGTCAATAAGTTTGTTGCCTTATCTAAGATTGGAATGCAGCTAACAATCGCAGTTGTAACAATTATTGCCTTTGCGAATATCATTGGCTCGCAATTTAAATTGACTAGTGTGAGCAATTTAATCAATGCTTTGCCATTTGCGCAAGCTTCAATTCCTTGGCTGGTACCAACGATTGTCGGGATTGTGTTGTCTTTGTTTTTGCCAAATAAACAAAAGAGTGACACATTTGAAATGGAATAATAAAAAAGAAGCTGAGACAAAAGTGCTCAGCTTCTATTAGATTTAGTAATAAACGAATAACGCAGTAGGTGATTGGACTCTTCATTCGCTTTTCAAGCTCAGAAGAGCACCTAATCACCCTTGCGGGGGTGGGACTACGAACTAAAAATTTTCAATTTTTAGTTCTGTCCCACTCCCTTTTTTATGACCATATCAAATTCAAGTTTTTACAAATCGTATCCTCTATTTTTAGATAGTGAACCAGTGTATACTTTTCCTAGAAAGAAAACGAGGAGGAAAAGATAATGATATCTATTGTGTTTTTGATTTCTGTATTTCTAGCGGGAATTTTATCATTTTTCTCGCCTTGTATATTGCCATTGCTTCCTGTATATGTTGGTATTTTATTGGATACAGATGAACCAAGAACAATCATTATTTTTGGAAAGAAGATTGCTTGGTATGGAATTGTAAAAACACTATTTTTCATTGCAGGATTATCAGTAGTCTTTTTAATTCTTGGATATGGCGCTGGCTTTTTAGGAAAAGTTCTCTATACAGAGTGGTTCCGCTATGTATTAGGAGCAATTGTTGTTTTTCTCGGTGTTCATCAAATGGAACTGATCAATTTTAAGCTACTACAACGACAGAAAAGTGTTCAATTAAAAAAAGATAAAAATAGAAATGATTTTTACAATGCTTTCTTGCTAGGTGTGACCTTTAGCTTTGGTTGGACACCTTGTGTAGGTCCTGTTTTGAGTTCTGTTCTCGCAATTGCAGCTTCTGGTGGTAATGGAGCAGTACAAGGTGGCTTCCTCATGTTAGTTTATACCCTTGGTCTTGCTATCCCATTTCTCATTTTGGCACTTGCCTCTTCTATTGTTTTACGCCATTTTGGGAAAATAAAACCTTATATGGGACTACTAAAGAAAATTGGCGGGTTACTTATCATCCTGATGGGAATTTTACTTATGCTGGGAAATCTTAATGTTCTAGCTTCAATATTTGGTGGATAAAAGGAGGAATCTCATGAAAAAAACAATGTTAGTCATCACAGGTCTTGTTTGTGTTGCTTTGTTGGGCGCCTGTGGAAATCAAAAATCAGCTAGTGGAACTAAATCTGGACACGGACAATTTACAAATAAAACGACAGCTACAAAGTTGAATCAAGGCGAAGCTGCTCCTGATTTTGAACTAAAAGGGGTTGACGGGAAAACTTATAAATCGTCAGATTTCAAAGGAAAGAAAGTTTATCTCAAATTTTGGGCATCTTGGTGCTCTATCTGCTTGTCTACATTGAAAGATACTGATGAGTTAGCTAAAAATGCTGGGAAAGATTATGTAGTTTTGACGGTTGTTTCACCGGGGCATGTCGGTGAAAAGTCTGAAGCAGACTTTAAAAAATGGTATGAGAAACTAGAATATAAACATTTACCTGTTTTACTAGATCCTAGTGGTAAATTATTGGAGCAATATGGTGTTCGTTCCTATCCGACAGCTGCATTTATTGGAAGTGATGGGAAATTGGTAAAAACTCGTCCTGGACTTATTAAAAAAGCAGAAATTGAATCAACTCTTAAAAGCATTAAATAGGAGGGGAGGATGATGGATCATAAAATGAAATGGTTATTATTGGGTGGAGCAGTCCTGCTGGTTTTAGGTTTATTTGTGCTGGGAAGTCGCATGATGCCAACCCTTAAAAATCAGTCTGCTATTAATCAGATTAAAGAAGCAGCTGTTAGCCAGACTGAACCGGTCAAGCAAAAGAAAGCGGACTTGAAAAATGCAAATTTAAAGCATATCTATTTGGCAGGAGGTTGCTTCTGGGGGGTAGAAGAATATTTCTCACGAGTAGATGGGGTGGTTGATGCAGTCTCTGGTTATGCTAATGGCACTAGCGAAACCACGAAATACGAACTAATCTCGCAGACAAAACATGCAGAAACGGTTCATGTAACCTATGATGCCAATAAAATCTCTTTAAGAGAAGTCTTGCTACATTATTTTAGAATCATTGATCCGCTCAGCAAAAATAAGCAAGGCAATGATCGTGGAGTGCAATATCGTACAGGTGTGTATTATAAAGATCAGGCTGATGTAGAAACAATTAACAAAGTCTTTGACGAGCAGAAAGAAAAATTTAAAGAGCCGTTGGCGGTTGAAAGACAACCATTAAAACATTTTATTAAGGCTGAAGAGTACCACCAAGATTATTTAAAGAAAAATCCAAATGGCTATTGCCATATCAATGTTAAGCAGGCTTCTTATCCAGTTATTGATGCTTCCAAATATAAAAAGCCTAGTGATGCAGAGATTAAAAAGAAACTATCCGATGAAGAATATGCCGTAACACAAAAAAATGATACAGAGCGTGCTTTTTCTAATCGCTATTGGGATAAGTTTGATGCAGGTATTTATGTAGATGTTGTAACAGGTGAGCCACTTTTCTCTTCCAAAGATAAATTTGAGTCTGGTTGTGGTTGGCCTAGCTTCACACGTCCAATCAGTCCAGATGTAGCGACTTATAAAGAAGATAAGAGCTTTAATATGACACGGACAGAAGTGCGAAGTCGCGTTGGAAATTCTCATCTGGGTCATGTCTTTACGGACGGACCAAAAGATAAGGGCGGACTTCGCTACTGTATTAACAGTTTAGCCATTCGTTTCATTCCGAAAGACCAAATGGAAAGTAAAGGTTATGGATATTTATTAGACTATGTGTAACAGCAATTTTCACAGAAATTTGCTATAATGAGTTTAATAAATAATAGGGGTGCGCTAGTGTATTCAATTATGATTGTAGAAGATGAATACCTTGTTCGGCAAGGTATTTCGTCTTTAGTAGATTTTGAAACATTTGATATGGAAGTCATGGATGAGGCCGAAAATGGCTTGGATGCTTGGGAAAAGATACAGCTTGCACAGCCCGATATTGTCTTGACAGATATCAATATGCCACATATAAGCGGGATTAAACTAGCTCAATTGGTCAAAGAACAATATCCTTCTGTTCATATTATCTTTTTAACGGGTTATGATGACTTTGACTACGCTTTGTCAGCAGTAAAATTAGGTGCTGATGATTATTTACTAAAGCCGTTTTCGCGGGAAGATGTGGAAACGATGTTGTTGAAAGTCAAAGAGAAATTGGACAAGGAGCGAAAGCAGCAGCAAGTTCATGAACTGGTTGAGCAAGCAGAATTTTCTGATTTAGAACAAGCAATTCATGATCGTTTGACCGATACAGAATTGTCTCTTAAATCACTTGCTTTTCAGTTAGGGTTTAGTCCGTCTTATTTGAGTGTTCTCATCAAAAAAGAGCTGGGCTTGCCATTTCAGGATTACTTAATTCAAGAACGGATGAAGAAAGCAAAATTACTGCTTTTGACAACTGACTTAAAGGTTTATGAAATTGCAGAGCAGGTAGGCTTTGAAGATATGAACTATTTTTCTCAACGCTTCAAACAAGTCGTTGGAGTGACACCGCGGCAATTTAAACGAGGAGAAGGGAAATGAAACGTTATTCGCTTCTGATTCAGTTAGTGATTTATGTTTTTATCATGATATTAGCTCTTTTGGGAATTGTCGGTGGGATTTATTATCAGACTAGTTCGGTTGCTATTCGCCAGACAACTGAGCAAAATACACGCAAGACCATTCAGCAAAGTGGTCAGTTTATCACTTCTTATTTACAAAAAGTTAAACAGACAACGAGTAGTTTGGCTGAAAATGAGAAAATAAAGACATACGCACAAACACCAAGCCAAGAAAACGCTGAACAACTTCGGCAATTATTCGCAACGATTTTAAAAACAGATTTGGATTTGGTATCTGCTATTTTGGTAACAAAAGACGGAAATCTCATATCAACAGATCCTGAATTAACCATGAAGACATCCGCTGATATGATGAAAGAAAAATGGTATCAGGATGCTATCCATAAAGGTGCTATGCCGATTTTGACACCAGCACGAAGAACCGTCAGCCATACAATTGGTGAAAAATGGGTGATTTCAATCATGCAGGAAGTTGTAGATAAAGACGGTAAAAATTTGGGGGTTGTTCGCTTAGATATTGGATACAAGACGTTGGAAGCTTATTTAGATCAACTACAGTTAGGAAAAGAAGGATTTACCTTTATCGTCGATGCCAATCATGACTTTGTCTATCATCCTAAAAAAGCAGTTTATTCTTCTCACGTTGAAATGAAAGCGATGGCGCCTTATCTTTCTGTAAAAAATGGATATGTCAAATCAAAACAAGCTTATGTATCTCAATATCAAATTCCAAATAGTGGTTGGACATTGATTGGGGTTTCTTCAATGGAACAATTGCATGCAGTTCAAACACAGATTTTGTGGTCTTTTATTGGAACAGGGTTGTTTGCTTTGGGTGTTTGTCTAATAGGGATTTGGTTTGTGCTTCGGCTTTGGATTAAGCCTTTGCGAGATTTACAAGCAACCATTTTAAAGGTTGGAAGCGGGCATTCAGATTTGAGGGCTAATGAAACCGGCTCTCCTGAATTAGTTGATTTGGCAAGACAATTTAATATTATGTTAGACCGGATTGATCAATTGATGATTGCAGTCAAAGAAGAGGAACAGAATGTCAGAAAATATGAATTGCAGGCGCTTTCCAGCCAAATCAACCCGCATTTTTTGTACAATACGTTGGATACAATTGTATGGATGGCAGAATTTAATGACAGCAAGCGTGTGGTAGAAGTAACAAAATCACTAGCTAAGTATTTCCGTTTAGCTTTGAACCAAGGACATGAACAAATTTCTCTTAAAGATGAAATTGACCATGTGCGTCAGTATCTCTTTATTCAAAAACAGCGCTATGGTGAGAAATTGCAATATGAAATTAAAGAGTTGAAGCAATATAATGACTACAAAATTCCAAAGTTGATTTTGCAGCCTTTGGTTGAGAACGCCATTTACCATGGTATCAAAGAAATGAATCGTCAAGGGAGGATTCGAGTTAGCGTCTCTGAAAATGACACGCAGCTCATCGTTTCAATTTATGACAATGGTCGTGGCTTTGTCGCCAGCGAAACTACAAATGCTACACTCGTTCGCTTGGGTGGTGTCGGTTTGAAGAATGTTAATCAGCGTTTGCAATTACAATTTGGTAAATCCTATCACATGGAAATTAAATCTGAAGAAAATACTTATACGGAGATTCGTCTCTATTTTCCAAAGGGCAAATAAAACCAACTGATGAAAGATTTCAGTTGGTTTTTAATATTTAATTCCCAACACTGGAGAATTTTTTCATGCCGTATTTGAATAGAGCGTAGTTGATAGTAAAAATAACAAGTAGGACTAAAGGAAGTAGCAAACCAATCCAGCTTAGATTTAAAAAATAAAGAGCTGGAAAAAAAGAAGTAAAAGCATAAGGAAATACAAAAATTAGTATCAATTGGATAAAGGTTGGGTAAATTTTGATAGGGTATTGTGCCATTTGATTGAGGGAGAAAATCCCCATTGTGATAGGGAAAGATTCGACAATCCAAAAAGCAAGAGCAGTAGGTCCTAATTGAATAGCGGCATAGAGTAAACCAATACAAATACAGATAAAGACAAAGAGAAGTAGATGAAAAATGTTCCAATGCAGTCCGAGTAAATGATAGGATTGATAAGTTGCAATAGCTCCCATCAGTGTTGTGCCAAAGCCTTGTAGCTGCACGCGTTCACAAATTAGCTGAAAAAGAGGATTGATGGGCATGATAAGAAGGCGTTCAAACTCACCTTTGCGAATATAGCGGCTTCCAAACATCCAAAGATTGTCAAAGAAAATCAGGTGAACTGAACGTCCGATAGTTGCCATTCCATAAATAAATAGCATTTGTCCATAGTTGAATCCGGCAATTTCCTTGATATTTGCAAATAATACATTTAAAAAGATTAAATAAACAATTTGTTCAATCAAAGAAGAAATAAGTCCAATAAAGAAGTCCATCCTATAAGACATACTAGCAATCAAGTAAGCTTTGAGATTATAAAAATAAATGCTGATGTATTTCATCTTCAACCTCCTAAAATGACTAAACGACGTTTAGCTTGGTACCAAAGTAGAGCAATAAAAGCTGAAAGCATCGGAATCCAAGCCAACTGAATCCAGAAGAGTTCAGTATTAACAGGTCTTCTCAAAAGGATATTGACCGGAAAATTAACAGCAAAGCTGTAAGGTAACAGTTTCAAAATATTTGCGATATTTTCTGGATAAAAACTTAGCGGCAAAAGCGCTCCAGAAGCGAGTGAAAAAAGTCCATTTCTGAGAATCAAAATTCCCCATGTATTCGTCGTGAAAAAGGCTGTTAAGCTAAACCCTAAATCTAGCAAGAGGACAATAAATATTCCTAACAAACTGGAAAATAGGAAAAGCAAGCCTGTTTGCCAATTTGGAAGATAGAGCTGCCCTTGAATGAAAGGAATCACCAGTAAAATTGGAATGAATTTAACAATTTCAACAATTTTGACAGCAAAGTCTTGGAAAAAGAGCGAAGTAATTAAAGAGTAAGGATAAAGTAGCTCGCCAGTAATATTCCCATCTACAATCATCAGAGATAGATCCCGTCCAATGCTGAAACTATTTAGATTTCCCAGTAGATTTGCAAAGATAATATAGGTTGTGAACGTTTCTAAAGTATAACCATTGACTTGAGATTGGGTGAAAAAAATGGTTTTCCAAACGAAAATAGAGACTAGCACTTGTATGAAAGTACGAATCAGGGTCGCGACAAAGAAAGATTTATATTGAAGTTGCGTAATAAGAGCTAATCGTGTGATATGAATATATTTACTCATCAAGCCCCTCCTCATAAATTTGTTTGACGATATTTTCAATTGTCAATTCTTTGATAGCTAGGTCTTCGATTGAATAATGATCAAAAATCTGATTAATAACTTGGGCATTAGTATAAATATCTGTTTGATAATGAATATTGAAATGATAAGAGTCAATTTTCTCAAAACGAAACCCATTGATTTGGAATAGCTCTTCTATTGGCGTTTGCGTTTTGAAAGAAATGGTTTTAACTGTTGAAAACTTTTCTCTTAATTTCGTCAGACTTCCATCATAAACCTTTTTGCCCTTATCAATAATGAAAATTCGTTCGCAGAGCGACTCAATATCCTGCATATCATGAGACGTAATGAGGAAAGTTGTCTGATACTCTTTATTCATAAAGCGAATGAAAGAGCGGATGGTTTCTTTTACACTGGCATCAAGACCGATTGTAGGTTCATCCAAGAAAACAACGGCAGGTTGATGAATGAATATAGCAGCAAATTCGCAGCGAACTCGTTGCCCGAGCGAAAGATTACGAACAGGCTGGTGAATAAAATCTCCTAGCTGCAACAGGTCAATTAATTGCTCCAAGCGTTCCTCAAAAACTTTATCAGGAACGTCATAGATTTTCGCATGCAAAATAAAAGATTCCAGCACAGGAATATCCCAACGTAAATGTGATTTTTGTCCGAACAAAACGCCAATTTGCTTATTGACTGCTGTGCGATGTTTCTGTGGGGTAAGTCCATTAATTTTAACACTGCCTCGATCTGGATAAAGAACACCCGTCAGCATTTTTATAGTCGTGGATTTTCCGCTTCCATTCGAACCAATATAACCAATAATTTCACCTTTTTGAACCGTTAATGAAATATTCTGTACAGCATGAATTTGTTTTTTCTTAGGGCGAAAAAAGGCTTTGATAGAACCTTTAAGACCTAATTCTTTCTCGACAATACTATATGTCTTATATAATTGATTTGCTTCAATCATCATTATCTCCTTATGATAGAAAACGTTTGCAGACAACAATCATTATAACAGGTGCACGGTTTATATGCAAGAGGATTTTCTGAAAATACTTTTTATTTCATATAGAAAAAGACTAAGATAAAGTTCTCAATCTTTCAAAGTTCTTTTATCAATGACTGGAAGCGCCAGAAGTGGCATCTGCTTCGCCTGCGCTATTATCGCTGTGACTGCCTGCATCAGAAGCACCGGAAGTAGCATCAGCTTTAGCCTGTCCTCCTGCAGGAGCGAATGGACCGCTTCCGCCAACTAGCTGCTGACCAGTTGTTTCCAAGTACCATTCCAGCCATGGTCTGAAATTAAAGACAATTTCATTGATACCAGCGTAAGAGCCGTCTGGATAGTACATGGCCTGATAATTGTGTGTATTTAAAACTGGTGAATGCGGATTTGGAATCAGGGTGCGGACATATTCTTGATTGCCGTTACGCAAGGTTCCGACCACCCACTCTACATTTTTCATTCTGCCAGCCGGAAGTGAATTGTGAACCGTTGATAAGCGGTTTCCTGACTGAGATGGTACACGTTTTGCCAGCATGGTATCAGGGTCTTGATGTGCATTGTTGTAGTAGAGGAATTGGTTGTTGTCATCGGCGTAAGTCAGTTCAAAGGGCATGGATTTCAAGAACATATTGATCTGATCTACCGTTAAAATACCGTGGTCTAGTTTTACATAGGTATCTCCTGAGACAGCGCCCACCATGGCAGCGGCTTTTTCAACCCATTCAGGATCATCTGGGTCAATGCCTTGAATCGTTGTTGCGATAGGTTTGGTAACATCTAAATTTTCTGGTTCAATTGGTTTTGGTTTTTTCAATTTTGAAACGACCTCTACATATTTCATAAAATTATCCAAGCAGGTTTCAAGGAATTTGACGGTTCCTTCGTTGGTAATATTTCCCTCATCGTCAAAGGCTTCTTTGGCTTTTCCAAGCAGAAATTCATTTCCGGGAAGAGTATAAGCATTGACACCTGGTGCGTCAAGAATTTTGCGTAAATGGACCTGTGCGCGTGAAGTTCCTTGATCGTAGTAAGAAGCGCCCACAATCATGACAGGCTTGTTTTCAAATGGATGAACTTCAAATGACAGCCACTCAAGCACGCTTTTCAGAGCGGCGGTAATGGTATGGTTGTGCTCAGGTGTTGCGATAATGACTCCGTCTGCACGGGTAATTTTGTTGTATAGGAGGCGAAGCTGGAAAGATTCGTCCCATTTTTCGTCTTGATTAAACATCGGAACTTCATCGATTTCCAAGACTTCCAATTCAAATTTTAGTTTAAAATGCCTTCTGATAAATTCCAGTAATTCACGATTATACGATTGCTCTGCATTTGAGCCTACAATTCCTACAAATTTCATTGCATCATTTCTCCTTTACTTACAAGTTTTCCCAGTCGAAGTTTTCAGCTTCTTTGTGCAATAATTCCTGCGCGCTGGATAGTTTCTCGGTAATTTTCACAAAAAGACGGAAATCATCAAAGAGTGCATCTAATTTTTGAATGGTTTCAAGGTCGATGAGATTGCCATCTTTATCAAATGCCTGCAGAGAGTGCGACAGCAAAAATTCAGAGCCAGGCATGACGGAAGCTTTCAACTCAGGGGCATCCAAAATCTGGCGAAGCTGTAACTGTGCACGAGACGAACCCAAGGTTCCAAAGGAAGCGCCTGTAATCATCACTGGTTTATTGAGCAGTGGGTAAATGCCGTAAGATAACCAAGCCAGAGCACTCATGAGCGAAGCTGGGATAGAGTGGTCGTATTCAGGCGTTCCGATAATAACCCCGTCAGCAGCTTCTATCTTTTCAGCAATTTCTGTTACAATAGCTGGAAGTTTTTTGTCTGCGGGTTTATTGAAAATGGGAATGTCTTTGATTTCCACCAGTTCAATTTCTGCTTTATTCGCAAAATGTTTTTGCATATATTGTAATAGTTGGCGATTGGTGGAACGTTTTGAATTTGTACCAACTAAACCGATGAGTTTTAACATAATTATTTCCTTTCCGATATTAAAATAGCAGTTCTGGCTTTAAACCAGAAGAATAGAATAATTGACCATCTTTTGTAATCCCTAACGCTTCAATCTGTTCTTCTTTTTCAACTTGTTCTAGAATAGACGATGGGCTTTCACCAAATAATCGTGTTGTCCAAATTTCACCATCTACAGAGCGATTAGACACAATCGTTAAACTAGCGACATTTGTCTCCACAGGATAGCCTGTCTTGCTATCAAGAATATGGTGATAGGAATGTCCTTGTTTTTCAAGGGTTCGCTCATAAATTCCTGAAGTCACAACGGATTGATTCACGATAGGAAGAATGGCGAGGTTATTTCCGCGTGTTAATTTTGGATGCTGAATCCCAATCCGCCAAGGACGCTTGGAAACTTGGTTGATTCCTAGGGTTAATACATTCCCGCCTAGATTGATGAGAGCAGAAGTTACTCCTTTATTTTTTAAGAACTCCATCACTTTATCAGCAATATAACCTTTTGCAAGTGCTCCAAGGTCAATTTTCATTCCTTCTTTTGCTAAAAAAACACTAGAAGAAGCAGAATCGAGTTTAATAAAAGTAGGGTCTATTAAAGAGAGGCAATATTTGATTTCTTCCGACTGAGGCACTTTGGCGTCTGAAAAGCCAATTCGCCATGTTTGTACAAGTGGTCCGATAGTAATGTTTAAGTGACTATTTTGAGCTAAACTATGTTGTTTTCCTAGCTCAATCAGCTCAAATAAGTCAGGATGCACCTGAACCCATTGTTTTCCAGCTTGATGGTTGACTTTCATCAACTCCGAAGCATCATCATTTGCACTAAAGCGTTTCTCATACAGAAAAAGTAGTTGAATAACCTCGTCAAGTAGCAGACCTGCTTGCGGATGCAGAATTGAAATCGTAATCGTCGTTCCCATTAATTGAATGGAACGAGAGCTGAAGTCCACTATATCACATCCTTTCTACAAATAAAAAATACATACCTATTATAACAGATAGATAACGTTTTCACAAACTTTTTCTATAATTTTCTGACAATTTCGACAAAGCTGTCTGTCTACAAGATGAGATAAAAACTACATTGAGATTAGAAATGAAAGCATTCATGAAAAGTTCTCTTAAATTGATAGAAAATGTAATATTTTTCAGTTTTATGAGCAAATATATTGTAAACGCTAACACGTAATGTTATAATGTTTTAGTAAATTAAAAATTAAGGTAGGAATTGCTCTATGAGTAAAATTGTTGTTATCGGTGCCAACCATGCTGGTACAGCTTGTATCAATACGATGTTAGACAACTTCGGAAATGAAAACGAAGTTGTGGTATTTGACCAAAATTCAAACATTTCTTTTTTAGGATGTGGAATGGCGCTTTGGATTGGTAAGCAAATTGACGGTCCAGAAGGATTGTTCTATTCAGATAAGGAAAAACTTGAAGCAAAAGGTGCTAAAGTTTACATGGAAAGTCCTGTTTTGTCAGTTGATTATGACAAAAAAGAAGTGACCGCACTTGTAAATGGTCAAGAACACCTTGAATCTTATGACAAATTGATTTTTGCGACTGGTTCACAACCAATCATTCCGCCGATTAAAGGTGTTGAAATTGTTGAAGGAAATCGTGAATTTAAAGCGACTCTGGAAAACGTTCAGTTTGTAAAATTGTATCAAAATTCCGCAGAAGTCATTGAAAAGCTGAAAAACAATAAAGGAATCAATCGCGTTGCTGTTGTTGGAGCCGGCTACATTGGTGTTGAACTCGCAGAAGCTTTTGAACGCCTTGGAAAAGAAGTAATCTTAATTGATGTGGCAGATACTTGCCTTGCTGGTTACTACGATCGTGAATTATCTGACTTGATGAGTAAAAACTTAGCAGATCACGGCATTAAACTTGCCTACGGTCAAACTGTGCAAGCAGTTGAAGGCGAAGGCAAAGTTGAACGTATTGTAACAGATAAAGAAACGTTTGACGTAGATATGGTCATTATGGCTGTTGGCTTCCGACCAAACACTGCCCTTGGCGCTGGCAAGATTGAACTTTTCCGTAATGGTGCATTCCTTGTTGATAAAAAACAAGAAACAAGCATTCCAGGAGTTTACGCGGTTGGTGACTGTGCAACGATTTATGACAATTCCCTTGGTAAAATGAGCTACATTGCACTTGCTTCAAACGCTGTCCGTTCAGGTATCGTTGGAGCTTACAATGCAACCGGTCATGAATTAGAAGGCATTGGCGTGCAAGGCTCAAACGGTATCAACATCTACGACCTTAAAATGGTTTCAACTGGCTTGACATTGGAAAAAGCAAAATCTGCTGGCTACAATGCGGTTGAAACTGGCTTTAACGACCTTCAAAAGCCAGAATTTATCAAACACGATAACCATGAAGTAGCTATTCGTATCGTATTTGATAAAGATACACGCGTCATCCTTGGCGCACAAATGGCTTCACACGAAGATATTTCAATGGGAATTCATCTTTTCTCACTTGCAATCCAAGAAAAAGTGACCATTGATAAACTAGCTTTGACAGATATTTTCTTCCTGCCACACTTTAATAAACCTTATAACTACATTACAATGGCAGCATTGACGGCTGAAAAATAAAGATAATATATTGAGTTTATAAAGCGTTTTTAGTGTAATTCGTATATAGTTGTTGACAAAACATTTTAACAGTAAAAGAGTGCAACTTTATTTGTTCACTCTTTTTTTGCGTATAACAGAAAAATTTTTGATAAATAGAATAGTATTGCTACTTATTTATCAAAAATTTACGATGATTAGACGAAAGAATACTTTGCCCCAAAAATAGCATTTAGAAATATTTAGAAGATAAATAATGTGTTGCGATGCTCCAAATGGTTAGTTTTCTGAGTGTAAGCTTGTTCTTAGGTAGGTCATCAGTCCTTTACTAAAGGTAAAGAAATGATGACTTTTAAGCCTGGCTGATTATCTAAAAAAACAATTTCACCTTGATGTAATTTAATAATTTGTTTAGTGATAACCGTTCCCATACCATGTGATTCATAATTAGTTGATTTTTGATTTAGCTCAGTAATTTTTTGAGCTGTAATATCTCCTTGATCCGCAATGACGATGAGCACTTTATTATCAGATAATTGATAAGTCAGATCAATCTGGTTAGAGCCGCTGTGCATAATACTATTAAGCAAGAGATTTCTAAAAGCTCTTGCTAATAAAGTTACCTCTCCTTTTACCAACACTGTCTCGGTAGGCAAATCAAAATGAAGTGTAATTGTTTCATAATTATTCAATATATCGGCAATTACTGTTCGTAGGACAACGACCAAATCAAGATTGGAAAATTCGGAGTGACGCTTTTGGTTATCCAATAAGTAGCTCATATTGAGATTAGAAATCATTTCTTTCATAGTTTGAATCTGATTTTCAATTTCCTCTGTCTGCTTTCCTTTGCCATATTGCTGCTCTAACTGACTGTTATAACCTGATATGAGCATAAGAGGATTGCGTAAATCATGACTGACCCCTCTAATCCATTGCTCTTTCATCGTGTTGCTTTCTTCCAAAATATGAGATGTTTCATTGAGAGCTGTCTTAATTTCAGAGAAATTTCCCTTTTCTTTAAGAGCGATATTTTGACCTTGAGATAAAGAAGTGACAGCAGTAATAATCGGCTCCATCTCCTTTTTAATACGCAACTTTGATCGGCTCAAAAGAATAAAAATAAGTAAAAGAATAATACCCAAGAAAACAAGTCCCAAACTGAGAAAATTCCTAATAAATTGCGTATTAGCATAGAAATTAAATTTTGCTAAGGAATGCTTTTTAGGATAGCCCAAAACTAAAATTTGCTGACCACGTACATAGGAGAAAACAGGGTAATCTTCTAAATACCAACGTGAAAATTTAACCATATCAGCATTCGTATAATGCCTTTTGAGTCCTTTAGGTAAATGATAAGATTGGACAATATTGCCATCTTGATTCAGTACCATAGCCCAAGTATTTTGTTTATCCATTTCAATTTTGCTGCTTTTATCAAAATTAAAATTATTCTGTTGACTCGATTGAGCGATTTTAGTGTAAAGTAGTTCCGGTTTTTCCTTTCCATAGAAACTAAAATAAGCTGAGAAAACCAAACCATAAACAAAAACAAGTCCTATGATTAAAGCCAGGATTAATAGAACATACCTGGTTAATAACTTAGTAAAAAATTTAACGGTATCCATTTAATTCACTTTTAGTTTGTAACCCAAACCTTTAACCGTTATTAAGCTTTCTGGTTTAGATGGATTGGCTTCGATCTTTTGTCGAATCTTACGAATATGAGCCATTAGGGTATTATCATAGCCTTGGTATTGTAATCCCCAGACCTTTTCTAAGAGTTGGTCAAAAGTGACAATGCGATTCTTATTATCATATAAGACCTTAAGAATACTGTATTCCTTAGCTGTCAGCTGAATCTCTAATTTTCCTTTGGTAATCAAGGCTTGGCCAAAATGCACCTGGCAAGCAGGCAAAACAAGGGTTTCTTCCTTTTCGGGATAGGCTCTTTTTAAGATGGAAAGAATACGCAGCTCCAAATCTCTTGGACGGAAAGGCTTGATAATATAGTCATCTGCCCCTAACTCAAAGCCCTGATATTGTTTTTCTATATCGGAGATTGCCGACAAAAACAAAACAGGAACCATTGAAGTCTTACGGATGCCCTTTAAAACTTCAAATCCTGATCCTTCAGGCAGCATAATGTCTAAAATAACTAAATCAAAAGATTTTTCTTCAAATTGCTCCAAAGCTTCTTTTTGTGATTGTACACTTGTTAGATTGCTAAACCCAGCAATGCTCAATGATTCTTGCACTATTTCTAAAATTTCTGGGTTATCGTCTAAAATTAAGATCTTCTTTTCTTTATAATTCATACTATTACCTCAACAAGACTAGTATAACACATTGCTTCCTTGGTCAAGGACTTTAAAGTAAAAATTAAGGAAGAATTAAGGTAATGAACAGGTTAAAATAAAGGAGGTTCATTATAATGAAAATAGCGAAAGGATATAACATCACTCTAAGATTTTTAAAGGAGAAAACAAATGAACAATTATATCGTTGAAACCAACCAATTAAGTAAGGATTTTTCAGGTGAAGTAGCCGTTAATCAGCTCTCTATTCATATTAGAAAAAATGAAATTTATGGTTTTTTGGGACCAAATGGTGCTGGTAAGAGTACTGCTATGAAAATGCTTTTAGGATTGTTGCAACCAAGCCACGGTTCCATTAAGCTCTTTGGAAAAACCTTTAATAGCAATCAAATATCACTCCTCTCAAATGTAGGTTCCCTCATCGAAGAGCCCTCTTACTATGCTAATTTGACCGGTTATGAAAATCTTGAAATTATCCAAAAATTACTTAAATTACCAAAAAGAAATATTGATGAAGTCTTAAAGATTGTCAAACTTTTCGATCAAAAAGACAAGCTAGTTAAAAACTATTCACTAGGCATGAAACAACGTCTAGGAATTGCGCTAGCCATTGTTAAATTTCCTAAATTACTGATTCTGGATGAGCCAACTAATGGTTTAGACCCTGCCGGTATTCAAGAAATTCGTGAGCTTATCAAGTCTTTACCACAAAAATACGATATGACTATCATCGTTTCTAGCCATATTCTTTCAGAAATTGAACAGATGGCTACGACTGTCGGTATTATTAATCATGGTCAATTACTTTTTGAAGGTCACCTATCTGACCTTAAAGAAGATGAAAAATATCTGTTTGAGACCAGTGATGATGTAACTGCTAAAAGAATACTAATGTTCAATGGTTTTAATTTGGATGATGACCCAAAATTGATTATCAACGATAACAATAAAGTTAATATAGCCACTGCTATTCGACTCTTAGTTGAAAATAATGTTGATATTTATCAAGTTCGTATGATTCGTCGATCGCTGGAAGATGTTTTCCTTGATATGACAGGACGGGAAGGAAGTGTCTTGTAATGCTAAATTTACAATTAGAATTTATCAAACTAAAAAGACGGTCTTTCTTGTTATCTTTGATTGCTATTGTAGCAGTGGGCTTGATTTGGAGTGGCGTTGTTATCAAATATGAATTACCTAAAACGCATGAGGCCTATAATGCCATTTATACCATGACTTACTTGAATGATTTTATTTTGCCACTTTTCATTGCAGTTTTAGCGTCTAGACTACTGGAATTGGAACATCTAGGCAAAACTTTTAAACTCTTGCAAACCAGTAACGAAAGTCCTTGGCAACTTTTTAAAGCTAAATTGACTGTGATGGCTATTTTTGCCTTTGTTGTCAGTTTGATTCAAACGCTTTTTCTGAAATTTATTATTCAAGGCATGCAGGTCAGTGTGACACCTGTTTCATTGAGTCTCTTTTTGTTCACAACTTTTTTGGTTTGTCTCTTTCTGTCTTGTTTACATCTTTGCTTAGCTTTTATCTATCCAAAGCCAAGTGTGACAGTAGTAACAGGCTTAATTGGTTCCTTCCTGTCATTTGTAGGTATCGGTGCGTTACCAGTTCCTATTCGTATTTTCATTCCTTGGCAATATTTCTCTATGATGGGAATCGCTAAACGGGTGGCTGGAACTAACACTTATCTTTTTCAATACGATAATGCTTATCCCTTTAAATTAGTCGTATTATTGCTTATCATTTTTTTAAGCATCTTTGCCAGTAAAAAACTCATTGGAAAGGCGGATCTATTATGATTACTTTTGAATTTAAAAAAATCAAAAAAAGTGCTATTCCGATAACGCTAATCTTCTTTAACCTTATTGGGTCCTTATTGGGAGCAATTATTTACGCTCTCAATCAAAAGGTGCTTCTAGATGGTACACAAGCTCGCGTCCTTTGGGGACAAACAGTTTTCTATTCCTCGCAGATATTTACTCCTATTCTGATCGGGATTATCTGTTCCATCAGTTGTCAATTCGAGGAAAGCAATAAAAACTGGCAGCGCTTATTGAGTATTCCGGTTAAAGCCAATCGTATCATTTTATCAAAAATCACCAGCTTATCACTAGTCATGGCTATTAGTCAACTGATAGTTCTTCTCTTTTATATTATCAGCGCTTTGGTTTTGAAGGTACCTTTTGCAAATTATCTACTGGACTTTTTGCTTTGGTCTATCACAGGTTGGATAGCAACCATTACTATTGTCACCATTCAAATTTTTCTTAGTATTCGCTTAAAAAATTTCGCAGTGCCTATTCTTATATCAGCTATTTTGGCTTTAGCAGGGCTTATGAGCCTATTTATTGGACAAGGTCTTTTTAGCATTTTCCCTTATGCTCAGATTGCTGTTGGTGATCGAGCTCGTTCTTTAGTCCCTTTTACCTTATCTGAATTTATCCTTTTCTTAGTTGTCAATGGTGCTTATATTTTTGTCTTCTATACCTTAGCAGTTAGACAGCTTAAAAAGAGATTTATTTAATCTCATTTATAGTAAAAAACAAGGAGAAAGCGAAGATTTATCGTAATTGTTATACAATTAATGATCAGCAAATAAAAAGTGTAGAGATTTAATAAGAATATATCATAAACCAGTTTCGTATGAGGCTGGTTTGATTTTTTATTTAGAATTTCATTCTCTAAAACAAATTCTGCAAGCAATAATAAAAATTGTAAAATTATGCTAAAATAGAGAGAGAACATATTTGGGAGGCAACGATGTCTGTTCATACAGAAAAAGGAATATCAAATACCAAGAAAGAATTTGCATTTACATCTAGTTCGATTATTCTGCAAGTTTCAAGAGGAATTTTAGTCGGGATTATCGTGGGTGCAATTGTTGGTTCTTTTCGTTTTTTGATTGAAAAGGGATTTCATACCATTCAACATTTCTATCAGCAAGGTCATGATAGTATGATTTGGTTTGCTTTTATTTTGTTACTTTATGCTTGCGTGATTTGGATAAGTGCAAAGTTAACGCTTTCAGAAAGGGATGTTAAAGGTTCTGGAATTCCGCAAGTAGAAGCAGAGCTGAAAGGGCTGATGACCTTATCTTGGTGGAGTGTCCTTTGGAAAAAGTATATTCTAGGTGTTTTAGCCATTGCAAGCGGTTTGATGCTAGGACGTGAGGGACCCAGTATTCAACTTGGAGCAATGGGTGGAAAGGGAATCGCCAAACATCTTCATTTAAGCCCTGTGGAAGAGCGTTCTTTGATTGCTAGTGGAGCGGCAGCAGGGCTAGCAGCAGCTTTTAATGCTCCGATTGCGGGTTTACTGTTTGTTATTGAGGAAGTCTACCATCATTTTTCGCGTTTCTTTTGGGTCTCGTCTTTGGCGGCAAGTTTAACGGCGAATTTTGTTTCGCTTATGATTTTTGGAATGACCCCTGTATTAAATATGCCAGATAATATTCCTCTGATGGGACTAGGGCAATACTGGCTTTATTTGTTGTTAGGAATTTTTCTTGGTTTTTCAGGATTTTTATATGAAAAAGTTGTTCTAGCCATGCCTCGTATTTATGATATGATTGGTGAAATTTTGCATCTTTCTCCGCAATATTATCCTATTATAGCCTTTATTTTCATTTTACCAGTAGGATATTTCCTTCCACAGCTTTTAGGCGGTGGCAATCAACTGGTTCTCTCTTTAACCAGTCAACACTATCTGCTATTAACATTAGTGATGTTTTTTGTTATTCGCTTTATCTGGAGTATGATTAGTTATGGTAGTGGGCTTCCTGGTGGTATTTTTCTCCCCATTTTAGCTCTCGGCTCTCTTTTAGGGGCAATTGCTGGTGTCGTTTGTGTGCAATTAGGCTTTGCAACACAAGAGCAATTTCCTATTTTTATTATTTTAGGTATGAGTGGCTACTTTGGTGCCATTTCAAAGGCTCCGCTAACTGGCATCATTTTGGTGACTGAGATGGTTGGTGATATACGAAACCTCATGCCTCTTGGTCTAGTGACTTTAGTGGCATACGTTGTAATGGATTTACTGGGTGGAGCACCTGTGTATGAGGCTATGCTAGAGCGATTGCTTCCAGATAGCATGGCAGATGATAGTGAGACAACGCTTATCGAAATTCCTGTTTCTGAGAAAATAGCCGGCAAGCAAGTGCACGAATTAGAACTACCAAAAGATATTCTAATTACCATGCAACATCACAATGGAAGAAATCAAACAGTGAATGGTAGCACGCGCCTTTATCTGGGAGATATGATTTATGTAGTCTTGAAAAAATCAGATATTGGACGCATTAAAGATTTGCTATTGTAAAAGAGGGAAACCTCTTTTTTAGAACCTAAAAGAACAATCTATAATTTCCGAACGATAAAAAATATTATACGTCATTATATTGTAATTTCTGTACCTTATGTTATAATACTAAAGGAAACGTCAGGAAAGACGTAGCGATGTGAAAGCATAGGTAGGTCATTTTTGCATACAATTTACTATTTAAGGAGAGTGACATGCTGAACGAATTTCCTATTTTTGATTATGAAGACATTCAATTGATTCCTAATAAATGTATCCTCAAAAGTCGGTCAGAAGCTGATACGACAGTTACTTTTGGAAATCACACCTTCAAACTTCCTGTTGTTCCAGCTAATATGCAAACAATTCTGGATGAAGATGTAGCAGAAAAATTGGCGAAAAGTGGCTATTTCTACATCATGCACCGTTTTGACGAATCTGACCGTATTCCTTTCATCAAGCGCATGCATGAGCAAGGACTGATTGCTTCCATTTCGGTTGGTGTGAAAGATTATGAATATAATTTCGTTAGCCAGTTGAAAGAAGATGCACCAGAATATATCACGATTGATATTGCGCATGGACATTCAGATAGTGTGATCGATATGATTCAGCACATCAAAAAAGAACTCCCTGATACTTTCGTGGTTGCAGGAAATGTCGGGACACCAGAAGCTGTTCGTGAGCTGGAAAACGCTGGAGCAGATGCAACAAAAGTTGGCATTGGACCAGGAAAAGTTTGTATCACAAAAGTAAAAACTGGCTTTGGTACAGGAGGTTGGCAATTAGCTGCTCTTCGTTGGTGTGCAAAAGCTGCACGCAAACCGATTATTGCGGACGGTGGCATTCGTACGCACGGCGACATTGCCAAATCCATTCGCTTTGGTGCTACTATGGTGATGATTGGTTCCCTATTTGCAGGTCATATCGAAAGCCCAGGTCAAACGGTCGAAGTAGATGGTGAACAATTTAAAGAGTATTATGGTTCAGCTTCAGAGTACCAAAAGGGTGCTTATAAGAATGTGGAAGGAAAGAAAATTCTTTTACCAGTTAAAGGACATTTAGCTGACACTTTGGTTGAAATGGAGCAGGACTTGCAAAGCGCTATTTCCTATGCTGGCGGAAGAGATTTAGCTGGTCTTAAGCACGTAGATTACGTCATTGTGAAAAATTCTATTTGGAACGGTGATGCGCATTAATAATAAAATAATTACTTATTTATATTACGAATTTGGCGTAATGTTTCTACAAGGCACCTAATGTCTAACAATAAGTAAGTCTTCAACTTTCCTGCTGTGTTTTAGTAAGGGATTTTGTATTCAGTTGGTTAACCAATTGTTTTAGGCTTGCTTTTGGCAAGTCTTTTGTTTTTTCTAAAAGGAGATTTTATGAAATTATTAGAAGAACGCATCCTAAAAGACGGAAATGTTTTAGGAGAAAATATTTTAAAAGTGGATTCATTTCTGACTCACCAAGTCGATTTCAACTTGATGAAAGAAATTGGTAAAGTGTTTGCAACCTATTTTCGCTCGGCTGGTATTACAAAAGTTGTGACAATTGAGGCATCTGGAATAGCACCTGCTATTTATACAGCAGAAGCATTGGGCGTTCCAATGATTTTTGCGAAAAAGTCAAAAAACATCACTATGACGGAAGGAATTTTAACGACCGAGGTTTATTCTTTTACCAAACAAGTGACAAGTACGGTATCGATTGTAGGGAAATTTTTAAATCGTCACGATAAAGTGCTTATTGTCGATGATTTCCTAGCAAATGGGCAAGCAGCTAAGGGGCTAGTTGATATCATTGAACAATCAGGTGCCCATGTGGAAGCGATTGGCATTGTGATTGAAAAATCATTCCAAGAAGGAAGAAAGTTGCTAGAAGAAGATAAACGAAAAGTCGTTTCGTTGGCTCGTATTCAAAAATTTGAAAATGGAAAAGTTGTATTTATGGAGGCTGATGCATAATGGAACTGAAAGAAGAAAAACATTCACAGGCGGCTGTCTTAGGTTTGCAGCACTTATTAGCAATGTACTCAGGGTCAATCCTTGTACCCATTATGATTGCTGGTGCACTAGGTTATTCGAGCCAACAGCTGACCTATCTCATCTCCACAGATATTTTTATGTGTGGTGTGGCAACGTTTTTGCAATTGCAACTCAATAAATATTTCGGAATTGGCTTGCCAGTCGTACTTGGCGTTGCTTTTCAATCGGTTGCACCTCTGATTATGATTGGTCAAAAACATGGAAGCGGAGCTATGTTTGGAGCGCTCATTGTTTCCGGTATCTACGTTCTTTTGATTGCAGGCATTTTTTCTAAAATTGCTAATTTCTTTCCACCAATTGTGACGGGCTCAGTGATTACAACTATTGGTTTGACACTTATTCCTGTTGCGATTGGCAATATGGGAAATAATAGTGAAAAACCAACTGCACAAAGTTTGCTGTTAGCTGCTGTCACGATTTTGATTATACTGTTAGTAAATATCTTTGCGAAAGGCTTTCTTAAATCCATTTCCATTCTGATTGGCTTAATTATTGGAACGATTATTGCTAGCTTTATGGGCTTAGTAGATTTTGCGCCAGTAACTCAAGCCCCTCTTGTACATGTTCCAACACCGTTTTATTTTGGAATACCTAAGTTTGAATTTTCATCCATCATCATGATGTGTATTATTGCAACAGTTTCTTTGGTAGAATCAACAGGTGTTTATTTTGCGCTTTCAGATATTACAGACGAAAAGTTAGATAGCATTCGTCTGCGAAATGGTTATCGTGCAGAAGGACTTGCAGTGCTTCTTGGCGGTATTTTTAACACTTTCCCTTATACAGGATTTTCACAAAATGTTGGTTTGGTCAAACTTTCTGGAATTAAAACACGGCTCCCAATCTATTATGCAGCAGGATTCTTAGTCTTGTTAGGATTGGTACCGAAATTCGGAGCTTTGGCACAAATCATCCCAAGTCCTGTACTCGGTGGTGCTATGCTTGTCATGTTTGGTTTTGTTTCTGTTCAGGGAATGCAAATGCTAGCGCGAGTTGATTTTGAACACAATGAACACCATTTCTTGATTGCCGCTGTATCTATTTCCGCAGGAGTCGGTCTAAATGGAAGCAATCTTTTTAACAGTTTGCCAACTGGCTTACAAATGTTTTTCTCAAACGGGATTGTTATGGCGAGTGTCATTGCGATTGTATTGAATCTTATTTTAAATCGTGAGAAGAGATAAAGCTCGACAAGAGGCTGGGAGGATTTTCTCCTAGCTTTTTTGACTATTTTGAGCGCTTATAGTATAGTTAAGAGAGAAAGCATTGTTTGAGGAGATTGTATGTACCAAGCTCGCAATTTAAAAGAAAGAATGACCTTATTTATCTCGATTTTTTTGCCAATTTTGATTTATCAACTGGCCAATTTTTCAGCCTCGTTTGTGGATACAACTATGACGGGGCAATACCATACTTTGCATTTAGCGGGAGTGTCAATGGCAACTAGCTTATGGAGTCCGTTTTTTACTTTTTTGACTGGTATTGTCTCAGCCTTGGTTCCGATTATTGGACACCATCTGGGACGAAAACAAGAAGAAAAAATCGCTTCTGATTTTTATCAGTTTATTTATTTATCTCTCTGCTTGTCTCTTCTCTTGTTTGGACTCGTTTTTTTAGGTGCACCGCTTGTTTTGTCCAATATTGGCTTAGAACCACTAGTAGCAGAAGTTGCTATACACTATCTCTGGTATTTGGCATTTGGTATTATCCCTTTGCTTTTATTTAGTGTTGTACGCTCTTTATTAGACGCATTAGGATTGACAAGATTATCCATGTACCTTATGTTGCTCTTACTACCGTTGAATGCCAGTTTTAATTACATTTTAATTTATGGGGCATTTGGCTTTCCAGAAATGGGCGGAGCAGGAGCGGGGCTAGGGACTTCGTTGGCTTACTGGGTGCTGTTAGTCCTTTCGGTGGTAGTTGCCAAAAGACATCCTAGAATAAAAAAATATCAATTATGGAAAATTCGACCTTTGGATAAAGAAGGATTGCAGGAAGGGATTCGTCTCGGTTTTCCTATTGGCGGGACTGTCTTTGCAGAAGTTGTGATATTTTCAGTCGTAGGTTTGCTCATGGCTAAGTTTTCTTCGTTAATCATTGCCAGTCACCAATCTGCTATTAGTTTTTCCAATCTTATGTATGCTTTTCCTATGAGCATTTCTAATGCTATGGCGATTATCATTTCTTACGAAATTGGCGCAAAGCGTCTAGACTATGTCAGAAAATATTGTGTTTTGGGAAGATTAACTGCACTTGGGTTCGCTGTTTTCACGCTGACATTTTTATATCTTTTCCGTTATCAAGTCGCTTCATTGTATGGAACCAACAAGGAATTTATACGTTTGACGTCCATTTTCTTAACTTACAGTTTATTTTTTCAATTAGCAGATACTTTCGCAGCACCACTTCAAGGGATTTTACGTGGATACAAGGATACAAAAGTGCCATTTTATTTAGGCTTGATTGGCTATTGGGGGGTGTCGCTACCAGTTGGGTTACTATTGGATCACACGACAAATTTAGGTCCCTTTGCTTATTGGATTGGTTTAATCTCTAGTCTGGTCGTTAGTGGCATTTTATACCAACTTCGTCTTAATCATATTCAAAAAAGAAATTAGCTTAAATGTTGCATCTACATCATTTATCATTCTGAATAAAAAAAAGAATCTCAGATTTTTTCCAAGATTCTTTTTTGTTATTTTGTACGCATTTCACCTTGTGGGAAATAAGTCCCTTCTGGCATATCGTTGATGATGACATGAACAGCAGATTGTGGCGCGCCAGTATTTTTCACGATAGCAGCAGTAACTTCTTTTGCAAGAGCTTTCTTTTGTTCTAACGTGCGTCCTTCAAATAAATCAATTCTGACAAATGGCATGTGGTTTCTCCTTTTTATCTTTGATATTTTTATTTTATCATAAATTAGGTTTTAAAGCGTGTCAGAATATGGTAAAATAAGAAGTATTAAAAATTGGAGAATTTGAAACGAATTAAAGAAAATGGCTCAGTTGTATTATAAATATGGCACGATGAATTCGGGCAAAACAATCGAAATTTTAAAAGTAGCACACAACTACGAAGAACAAGGCAAAGGTGTTGTCATTATGACGAGTGCACTTGATACACGTGACGGTTTCGGCGTTGTTTCTAGTCGTATCGGAATGAAGCGAAAAGCAATTGCAATAGCAGAAGATACTGATATTTTCCGCTTTATTCAAGAAATGCCTGAAAAGCCTTATTGCGTATTGATTGATGAAGCTCAGTTTCTTTCTCGTCATCATGTCTATGATTTGGCAAGAGTAGTTGACGAATTAAACGTACCAGTTATGGCTTTTGGTTTGAAAAATGATTTTCGCAATGAGTTATTTGAAGGCTCGAAATATCTCCTGCTTTTAGCAGATAAGATTGATGAAATTAAAACGATTTGTCAATTTTGCTCCAAAAAAGCAACCATGGTATTAAGAACAACGAATGGTAAGCCGGTCTATGAAGGGGAGCAGATTCAAATCGGTGGGAATGAAACATATATTCCTGTCTGTCGGAAGCATTATTTTCAGCCAGAAATTGACGAAATGAAGAGTTAAGGAGAAGTGTAGCAAACGATGAATATTTATGAACAACTACAAGCCGTTGAAGATCGCTATGAAGAGTTGGGAGAACTTCTGAGTGACCCAGATGTTGTTAGTGACACCAAGCGTTTTATGGAATTGTCCAAAGAAGAAGCGAGTACACGCAATACGGTAGCAACTTATCGTGACTATAAAAGGGTGCTCCAAAACATCACAGATGCCGAAGAAATGATCAAAGACGCTTCTGGCGATGCTGATTTGGAAGAAATGGCAAAGCAAGAGCTCAAAGATGCAAAAGCTGAAAAAGAAGAATACGAGGAAAAATTGAAAATTCTTCTCTTACCAAAAGATCCAAATGATGATAAAAACATCATCTTAGAAATCCGTGGTGCAGCAGGAGGTGATGAAGCCTCGCTCTTTGCCGGTGATCTTCTGACAATGTATCAAAAATACGCTGAATCGCAAGGTTGGAAATTCGAGGTTATGGAAGCTTCTATGAATGGAGTCGGTGGCTTCAAAGAAGTAGTAGCGATGGTTTCTGGTCAATCCGTGTATTCCAAATTAAAATACGAATCAGGTGCTCATCGCGTACAACGTGTCCCAGTAACAGAAAGTCAAGGACGAGTTCACACTTCGACAGCCACAGTCTTAGTCATGCCTGAAGTTGAAGAAGTGGAATACGATATTGATCCAAAAGATCTTCGGATTGACATTTATCACGCTTCTGGTGCTGGCGGTCAGAATGTCAACAAAGTTGCAACAGCCGTTCGGATTGTTCACTTGCCGACAAATATCAAGGTTGAAATGCAGGAAGAACGAACCCAGCAAAAGAATCGTGACAAAGCTATGAAGATCATCCGTGCGCGTGTAGCGGATCATTTTGCACAAATTGCGCAAGATGAGCAAGATGCTGAGCGAAAATCAACTATTGGTACTGGAGATCGCTCAGAGCGAATTCGTACCTATAATTTTCCACAAAATCGTGTGACAGATCACCGTATCGGTTTAACGCTGCAAAAGCTAGATACGATTTTAGCTGGGAAATTAGATGAAATCGTGGACGCCTTGGTATTGTATGACCAAACACAAAAACTAGAAGAATTGAATAAATAATGAAATTAGCTCAAATTCTTGCTGAAATGGAAAAACAGCTTGAAGCAGTTGGCGAAGAAGCTGAAAGCCTCTCCTTTACCTTTCGGTCTTTGAGAAACTTATCCTTCACCCAATTTGTGCTGAAAATGCAAGCAGAAGCAACAGCAGATGATATAGAATTACTGAAAAAGATTCAATCTCAATTATTGGTTCATAAACCTGCCCAATACATTATTGGGAACGCAGAATTTCATGGACACTCGTTCAAAGTAGATGAACGAGTGCTAATTCCCCGACCAGAAACCGAGGAATTGGTCAACCTTATCTTGTCTGAAAATCCTAACACCAATAATATAAAGGTTTTAGATGTTGGCACTGGAAGTGGAGCAATTGCTCTCTCTTTGGCTACCGAGCGTTCGAATTGGCAGGTCACGGCTTCCGACATTTCCCAAGATGCTCTGGATTTGGCGCAAGAAAATGCAGAAGCAATTGATGTAGCGATTGATTTTGTTCAGTCTGATTGTTTTCAGGCAATTACAGGAAAGTATGATATTATTGTATCCAATCCACCCTATATTTCAGAAACGGACAGAGAAGAAGTAGGACTAAATGTCCTTGCTTCAGAACCTCATCTTGCTCTTTTTGCTGAAGAAGACGGGTATGCTGTGTATCGAAAAATTGCTGAGAACGCCCAAAAACATTTGACAGAAAAAGGTAAAATCTATCTCGAAATTGGCTACAAACAAGGGGAACATGTAAAAGAACTATTTCAGTCTGCATTTCCAAAAATGAGAATTCGCGTCTTGCAAGATCAATTCGGAAAAGATAGAATGGTAGTGGTAGATAATGGATAAAATTGAAGAAATGCTGAGCAGCGGAGGAGCAGTCGTGCTGCCAACGGAGACTGTATATGGTTTATTTTGTAAGGCACTGGATGAACAGGCTGTCAGTCATGTCTATGACTTAAAAGGCAGACCTCGCGAAAAGGCCTTGAATTTAAATGTTTCAAGCTTAGAAGAAATTTATCAATTTTCCAAACATCAGCCTCAGTATTTAAAAAAACTTTATCAAGCCTTTCTACCAGGTCCTTTGACCATTATTTTACAAGCTAATGAACAAGTCCCAGTTTGGGTAAATTCAGGTATGAAAACCATTGGTTTTCGTGTCCCTAGTCATCCTAAAACATTAGACTTGATTAGAAAATTTGGACCTCTCATTGGTCCGTCCGCAAATTTATCTGGAAAGAGTAGCGGAGTACACTTCCAGCAAATTATGACCGATTTCAATCACGAAGTTCTTGGTATAGAAGATGATGCTTTTCTAACAGGACAGGATTCAACTATTTTGGATTTATCTGGTGAAACAGCATATATTCTACGCCAAGGTGTTGTCACTTGCGAAGAAATTCTCGCTAAAATTCCAGAAATTCACTTCTAAACCTTGATTAAATAGGTTTTAGCCCCGCTTTAAGAGAAGGGAGACTCTTATGATTTTTGACCATAAAGACTATAAAGAATATGACGCTGAGCTTTGGGAAGCCATTGCTGCAGAAGAAAAACGTCAGCAAAACAATATTGAATTGATTGCTTCAGAAAACGTTGTTTCAAAAGCTGTTATGGCAGCACAAGGTTCTATTTTAACCAATAAATATGCCGAAGGTTATCCAGGTCGTCGCTATTATGGTGGTACGGACGTTGTGGATGTGATTGAGACATTAGCAATTGAACGTGCTAAAGAAATTTTTGGAGCAAAATTTGCCAATGTTCAACCCCACTCAGGCAGTCAGGCGAATTGTGCGGCTTATATGGCCTTAATTGAGCCAGGTGATACAGTAATGGGAATGGATCTTGCAGCAGGCGGACATTTGACACATGGCGCAGCTGTTAGCTTCTCTGGGAAAACCTATAACTTTGTGCCTTATAATGTCGATCCTGAAACGGAACTTTTAGACTTTGATGCTATTTTGGCGCAGGCTAAAGAAGTCAAACCTAAATTGATTGTTGCAGGTGCTTCTGCCTATTCACATATTATTGATTTTGCTAAATTTCGTGAAATTGCAGATACTGTCGGAGCCAAACTCATGGTAGACATGGCTCATATTGCCGGTTTAGTTGCTGCTGGTTTGCATCCAAGTCCAGTACCGTATGCACATATTACGACAACTACCACTCATAAAACCCTTCGAGGACCTCGTGGTGGCTTAATTTTGACCAATGATGAAGAGTTAGCGAAAAAGATCAATTCCGCAATCTTCCCAGGAATTCAAGGAGGACCGCTAGAGCATGTCGTGGCGGCTAAAGCAGCTGCTTTTAAAGAAGTGTTGGATCCAGATTTCAAAGTTTATGCTCAGCAGATTTTGGATAACGCTAAGGCAATGGTTCAAGTATTCCAACAACATGGGAATTTCCGTGTTATTTCAGGTGGTACGGAGAATCATCTTTTCCTTGTGGATGTGACCAAAGTCGTTGAAAATGGGAAAGTCGCTCAAAACCTTTTGGATGATGTTCATATCACTCTTAATAAAAACTCTATCCCTTATGAAACCTTATCTCCATTTAAAACAAGTGGCATTCGTATTGGAACTGCAGCTATTGCAGCTCGTGGCTTTGGGGTAGCTGAAAGTACTAAAGTAGCAGAATTGATCATCAAGACTTTAGAGAATGCAAACAACGAAGCTGTTTTAGAGCAAGTCCGTGCAGAAGTTAAAGAATTGACCGATGCCTTTCCACTATATGAGGACTGAAATGGACATTTACGTAAAAAAAGCTATTATTCATCAATTTAGTCCATCAGACACCGACCTTCTTTTAGCAGATAAATATCTTAATATTACTCCAAAAATTGAAGAATATCTTCGCAAGAAGATTGAACGTGTCTATTCAGATGAGGCCAAAACAGGTATTTTTACCGAAGATAATGTCTTTTTATCACATATGACAAAAGACCTTTTAGAAACCTCTGTCAGTATTGCCAATCTCTGGAAAGAGGAGTTTTCGGTGAGCGAAAATCAGAAAACCAATGATTTGATTTTTGTTCAATTTGATAAGGAAGGCGTGGAGCATTTTGCTTTTTTGCGGATTGCTCTGCGAGAAACACTCACTCACTTGGGTGGAGAAGTAGACAATCCTATCAAGATTACCCAGAACAATTTGCCGGGATTTGGTACAGGTGCCGATGAAGCCTTGGTTATCAATCTTCAATCACGTAAATACCATTTGATTGAAAAACGAATTAAATACAATGGTGCTTTTCTCAATTATTTTTCTGATAATCTGTTACAAGTCGATCCTAAAATTTCTCCTAAAAAATCTATCAAAGCCTTGGAAAAAACAGCTCAAAAAGTTGCAGAGAGCTTTCATCAGGATGATTTTCAATTTCAATCCAAGGTTAAATCGTCTATTTTCAAAAATTTAGAAGAAAATGATGAATTATCACCAGAAAAATTAGCAGATGACTTGTTCGATAACAATCTGACAGCTCGTTTGACTTTTATTGATCAGGTTAAGGAAGCAATTCCGAAAACAGTTAAATTTGATGAAATTGATAGTAGTCGTCAGAAGAAAAAATTTGAAAACCAAAAGCTCTCTCTTTCAAATGGAATTGAGCTTATTGTCCCCAATAACATCTATCAAGATGCGGAATCCGTAGAATTCATACAAAATGAGAATGGAACCTATTCCATTCTCATCAAAAACATAGAAGATATCCAAAGTAAATAATGTTTAAAATTCTTAGAAAATTGATCCTTCTCATTCTTTTAATTCTTGTTGCTTACAAGTTGGTTCAAGTTCATCATGATGTCAAACAGGTGATGATCTACCGTAGCTTAGTGAGAGAAGTGCTAGACGAGCGAGATACTGCAGCCAATGAGGAACTAGTCCTTGCTATGATTTATACTGAAACAAAGGGAAAAGTTTCTGATGTCATGCAATCTAGTGAAAGTGCGACGGGTCAGAAAAACTCTATTTTAGATAATAAAGAAAGCATTCGTCAAGGCATTCAGACCCTATCCACGAATCTAAATGTAGCTCAAGAAAAGAAAGTAGACGTTTGGACCGCTGTACAAGCCTATAACTTTGGTCGCTCCTATATTGACTACATTGCAAAACACGGTGGCGAAAATACCCTTGATTTGGCAAAAAAATACTCCAAAAATGTTGTCGCACCAAGTTTAGGAAATGTGACTGGCAAAACCTATTCTTATTACCATCCCATCGCCCTCCTACATGGCTCTAAACTCTATATCAATGGTGGAAATTATTATTACTCCCGACAAGTCCAGATGAATATGCACATCATGAAAGTGATGAATTGGTTTTAATAACATCACACCCCTAGTAGCTTATTCCTACTAGGGATTTTCAAACAAATCAATTGTCATTTATATCGTTACATGTTATACTTAAAAGTATATCTCACAGAAAGAAGCGATAAAAATGACGAAAAAAGCGGTCCTAACTACAGGAGTTTTAACAGTTCTGATTGCTATTTCTGCTTTTTTATTTTATAACGTTAGAGCGGACGGTAAATTAGACAAAAAGAATTATGTGCAATCCACTACGCCAACCCTTTTCTTTCATGGTTACGGAAGTAGTGCCAATGCGGAGCAGCATATGACGAATGCGGCAAAAAAAGCAGGGGTAACAAAAACAGTTATTCGAGCAAATGTTGATAGAAATGGTGCAGTTACGTTAAGGGGAGACATTCCAAAAGGTGCTATCAATCCAATTGTAGAAGTGAATTATGAAGATAATCGCAATCCCATTGACGTTGGAAATTATGCAAAGGCTATAGTTAGTAAGTTACAAGAAAAGTATGGCTTTACAAAAATGAATATGGTAGGTCATTCTTTAGGGAATATGTCGATTTTGTATTATCTTTTAGAACATGCTCAAGATGAGAAATTACCACGGCTGCAAAAACAAGTGAATATCGCAAATTTTGCTGCCGGTTTAGAAGCTATGGGCTTACCAGCTTATGTAAAAGTAGATAAAACGACAGGGAAACCAAATCAAGTCACACAAACTTTCCAAAGATTATTGCCATTACGTGAAGTTTTTCCACAAAATCAAGTTGACGTGTTAAATATCTATGGAGATTACAAAAATGGATCAGATGGTTCTGTTTTAAACGCTTCATCTCGTAGCCTAAAGTACTTGGTTTCTCATAATGCAAAATCTTACCAAGAAAAGAAAATCACAGGTAAACTAGCGCAACATAGCCAACTACACGAAAATCCAGAAGTAGATAAAATACTAATTCAATTTTTGTGGGGAAAATAAGCTGATAAATTTAAAAGCCAAACTTCTTATTTCTTGAGGTTTGGCTTTTTTGTTTTTATTCCCACTCAACGGTTGCAGACTCCTTGGAAATCTCTATCTAATAGGCTTTTTAAGGAGTTAGTAATTCTTTGGTGGGGTTTTTGGTGGGAATGTTATTTTGAAATTGATTGGTTCCCGTTGAAATGTACTAAGCTAGAAGATGGGAAAGAAACATTAATAATTCCTACCATTTCATTAGTGATAACTTCATCAGCGCCATCCCATAGATGTGAGTAGTGTTTCAAGGTGATTTCTGGAGAAGAGTGTCCTAAACGTTTTGATAGAATAAGTATAGAAACATTTAATTCATTAATTAACAGTGATGCATGGCTATGTCGGAGCCCCTTTGCTTGGATAGGTTTTACGTGAGCAATCTTGGCGTACCTTTTAATAATCCTTGAGATTGTAGATTTTAGCATAGGTAAGCCGTCGTATGAAAAGATAAAATCGTTCTCGTGTCCTAGTCCAATCTTTTTTTGAGCTTCACGCCATTTTTTTAACACATCAATAGTATCTTTATCTAAACTAATCATCCTTTTTCCATCATTGGTTTTTGTGTAGGAATTTCGAGTCCATTCTTTTTTGTTTTTAACAATAAGCATATGATGAACTCGAAGGCGTTGCTTATCAAAGTAAACATCATTCCATTGAAGGGCACATCCTTCATTTACACGTACGCCAGTCATGAAATATACCCAAATCATCACGAAGTTTAAATGTTCATATACATCTTCAATGTAAATTTGTGAAATAACAGCTTCAAATTCGCTTTTAGTCCAATATGGGATATTACTTTTCCCTTTAGGAATTGCATTAGATTGCTTAGAAATATTTTTTTCTACATATCCCATTTGCAAAGCATAGTCCAATGATTTCCTAAACATGCCAAAGATGAGGCTAGCATATCCTTGTGAATATCCGGCACCACCCTCATCTTGACTAGTCAGTAACCATGTTCGAAACATCTGGACTTGTTCGAGTGTAATCGAACGAAGTGTAGTGTCACCAAAACGATCACAAAGCTGTAAAAGATTTTTCTCTCGAACTGAAAATGTGCTGTGCTCAACTGTTGTTCTATAATATGGAATATAATGTTCTTCCATAAATTGTCGATATTTCATCCGGTAGTTAGAATAACCTTGAGATTGCTGATATTCATATTTCAGCCGAGTTAATTCCTTATTTGCTTCTGCAGCTGAATTAAATGGATTTCCGTGTTGATCTACCCTTGATTTCTTTCGTACACGTTTTCCGGTAACTCTATCTTTACCAAATTCGGTTTGAATAAAAAATTTTCCGTCTTTGTCAGTATAGACTCCTGGAAATTTAGTTTTCTGTTGATGTTGTGGCATTATTCCTCCATATGAAGTGAAACACCCAGAATTTCTTCAACAGCAACGATAGGGACATGCCCTAAACGTCGATTATTATAAAAGGCATACCCCTTTTGTACCATAATTTGCTCAGCTTGTCTAATAATTGAAATGGCAGTATAGGGATTGTAACCCATTTTAATTAAATCTTCTTTGTTCATTGTTTGTTTCATAATTAATAATCCTCTTGAAATTTCTAAATTTTATTGCGATAATAGAAGTAGGTAATAGATATTATTACTAGTATATTTTGAGTTTGTTTCTGACACCGACCAAAGTTTGGAAACAAGCTCTTTTTTGTTCTAAAAAATTCACACATATCTATTTCCTTTCTCAAATATTAAACTCAAACCGTTTACATATAAATATATGTTTGTTGTTATATCAAGGTTTACAACCATAAATATAAAAAAGTTATTATTAAATTTGCGTTATTTTTTATTGATATAAATCTTTATCAGGGAATTCTTTTAAAACATGATTTCTAATTTTATTTTTTTTGATTTCGAGTATTAGATTTTATAATTTCTTCGAAAATATTATTCCTATAACCTGATGGATAATCTTTTAAAACGTGTTTATATGTATGAGTTGATGTAGTATCCTTATGACATCCTAACCCTTTTTCTCTAGCAACTTCTAGTGATTCATAAAATAGTTTAAATATATCTCGAACGTGCCAAGTAATCATTAATCCAGTCTCGTTTTTTTCAGAATAATCTTCTTCGCTATTTTGGAAGGATTCTATTATTGTTCTTTTGGTTCTAGCTTTATTTTTGAAAGGACTAATATTCGTCAATGCTATAATTTCTTCGTCTAACACCAAAGGAGACAAAGTTCTAAGAGAATGGTTATTTACTTGATTAAAAAGTGCTTTAATATAATTTTTAGGACCGTGTTTGTTATATACATCTTGAATCACTTTTTTTGTTTTAATACTTGATTCTTCAATTAACCTTATGTACACATTTATTGTTGAATTAAGTTTTGATTCCAAAAATTCTATCAATTGTGCATCATTCAGTAAATCTAAGGAATTGGTTCCCAATATTTTTTTAATTTTGTTTTTCTTTAATACTAACTCAAATCTTTGGACATTAAGATTTTCTAGTTTTGAACCCTCTCTTCTAATTTGTCTTTTTCTTTTTGCTTTTTCAATTTTATCGTAAGTAACAGTTAATTCTTCATTACTAATCTTACAACTCAAAATTGGATAGTCATAGTTGTTCTTTTTACTTTTTTCATTTCCAAAATTTGGAGGGTATCCTGATGAAAGACATTTGTGTAGAAAACTTCTGAGCTGTAGGTTGGGAGTTTTATCAAAGGCAATAGTATAAGCGAGCTCAATTTCGAGAAAAAGGGCAGTCGAGTATGTAATTATAATACCGTAATTATTTTTAATAAAATCGATTGCATTTGCTAATCTATTTTTAATCCTTGCAATACCAACCGTTTCGAAATTTAAACCTCCGTGAATTAATTCAATGTAACAGTAGGGTGTTTTAAAATCTGATGTATCAAAAGAAATAGTGATTTTCCCAAAAAATTCTGATTTAATATCTAAACTAAGTAACTCCCCGTCTATAGAGGTTTTTAGATTACATGACCTATCCTGCTTTAAATTCTTAATTTCTACACGCTCTACAGAAAAATCCTGTAAGGATAATTTACATTTATCTATTCCAGCAAAACAAGGCATTGATGAGAAAACCTCTAATATACTATTTTCATTATTGATTTTTTCTTCTAAACGCCTTTGTTTTTCTTCCGGTGTTAATTTTCTTCTAGCCATTCTATTAAGTTCCTTTCACATAGTATTTTGATAAAGTATGTTGTTTGGGCTAAGATCAACATCTTTTTCTAAAGGTTAGTTAATTTTTTAAGCTTCTATTTATTTAACTCACCTCCTATTATTTAGTATGTCACAAATGTTGTCGAAAACGCCCATTTTTTAAAAAACAAATGAAAAAAATTTTTAAAAATGATAAATTGCAAGAATAAGTGCAACATTTATTCGAACTCATCCTCTAGAGCTTCACAAGAAGTTCTGTAACCTAAACATTTTCGTGGTCGGTGATTGATATCATATAAAGCCTTGTTCAAATCCTCATCAGAGATAGTGGCTAAATCTGTTTTCTTTGGGAAATATTCTCTTAGTAAGCCATTTGCGTTTTCATTGCTTCCTCTCTGCCAGGATGAATAGGCGTCCGCAAAGAAAAAGG